>ENA-ORCY01000028-ORCY01000028.1-marine-metagenome-genome-assembly--contig:-NODE-28-length-136190-cov-4.727653_pt1 | contig 136190 bp, 114 predicted proteins | sample MGYA00248634_ERZ508507 | MGnify/ENA primary metagenome ERZ508507 (study PRJEB26178, sample SAMN06266269) | marine metagenome | isolation source: Columbia River Estuary | place: USA:Columbia River... | reverse complement strand
TTCTTCTTAAAAAAATCTCTCAACAGATACAAATACTGTTGGGAGATTTTTTTATTAAATAAGGTTTAAAAACTAGACTACTTCAGCTACCACAAAAGTACTCCCTCCCACATATATTATATCATTGATTGCTGCAGCTCTTAAAGCAGCTCTTAAAGCAGCCTTTACAGACTTGAATGAATTTCCTGTAAGGCTAAAATCTATCGCTTTTTGTTTTAAAATAGCAACATTTAGTGCCCTTGGAATATTTGGGGCACAGAAATAATACCTAGCACTAGATGGCAATAAAGGCAATATAGCCTCTAGGTCTTTATCACCTACAACTCCAAAAACAATATGCAATACTCCTTGATTTATTTGTTGTAATTGTTTGGTGGTAAAAAGTAAACCCTCTTTATTATGTGCTGTATCACACACCAAAGTAGGCAAGGTTTGTAATACTTGCCACCTGCCTAATAACCCTGTATTAGAAACCACAGACCCAATACCTCTTTTGATATCTGTTTGTGAAATCTTGAAACCCTTTTTTGTTAGTATTTCTAGAGCGGCTAAGGCGGTGCGCTGATTTTTTACTTGGTAATTTCCTTTCAAATCACAATCAAATAATGACACTTCTTGTTTTTCTGCAAAAGTAATCGGTGCACTTTTTTGTTTGGCCACTTGCAGGAAAACCTTTTTTGTATCTGGATGTAACTCTCCAATAACAACAGGGACCTTTGATTTTATAATACCTGCTTTTTCTTTTGCAATTGCCTCTAGGGTAGTACCCAAAAACTGGGTATGGTCTAGGCCAATATTGGTAATCACACTGAGCTCTGGGATTATAATATTAGTACTATCTAGCCTACCTCCTAGCCCTACTTCTATAATTGCAATATCAACCTTACTTTGTGCAAAATAATGAAAGGCTAGTCCTACTGTCATTTCAAAAAAAGACAACTTGTTGTTTTTGAAAAAATCTTGGTGCTTGCCAACAAAAGAAGATACTTTTCTCTTTGGAATCATTATTCCATTAATTTTTATACGCTCTCTAAAATCTTTTAAATGTGGAGAAGTATAAAGGCCTACCTTATATCCTGCTTCTTGCAAAACAGAGGCCATCATATGGCTGGTAGATCCCTTACCATTAGTTCCAGCTACATGGATAGATTTAAATGTATGATGTGGGTTGTCAAGATAATTTGCCAGCAATAAGGTATTACTCAAATCTATTTTATAGCCAGCCATACCCACATTTTGATACATGGGAAGCTGTTTAAAAAGCCAATTTATTGCTTGCAAGTAGGTAATAACTTATTTTTTTATGAGTTTGTGAGTTGTGCCAGCACCATCTATAACTAGCCCAAGATAATAAAGCCCTCTAGGGAGCTTAGACACATCCAAAGTAGCCTTATTTAATGTGGCTGGTAGTGTTTTTTGGATCATTTTCCTGCCAAGTGCATCATATACAGTTACCGCAATATTTTCTGCTTGTTGTAGAAAAGAAATCTCAACGGTATCCTGGGTAGGATTAGGAAATAATGCTACGGAGTCTTGTAGGGCTTGATTGTTAGAACCTAAAATATTTTCTGCAATATTTATTTTATAGCTTGATCTTCCATACGTTGCAGCATAAAGATACTCACTGGCTTGATGAATATGCAGATCTGTAACAGGCACAGAAGGTAAATTTGCAGCCAAAACATTCCAAGAATTTCCTTGGTCTGAAGAGGCAACTACTCCAACATCTGTTGCAACAAATAAATTGCCATAACTGTCTTTAACAATATCATTGATAGGAATATCAGGAATCCCTCCAGAGATGTCCTCCCAGGTAGCTCCGCTGTTTTCGCTTTTAAAAACATGTCCTAGATTTTCTCCAAAACGATACCCAGAGTAGGTAGCATACACGGTATTTACATCATCTGGATCTGCAAGAACACTTGTTACCCATCTATTTGGTAGGCTGGCCGAAATATTAGACCAAAACGCACCTCCGTTGTCGGTAGTCCAGAGGTTACCATCATCTGTTCCTACGAATATAACATTGCTGTTTATAGCTGAAACACTTATGCTAATTATGGTTCCAAAGGTTAAATTACCCTCATAAGGTCCATCGGTTAGATCTGGACTTATTACAGACCAATTTCCAGCTGCATTTGTCGTTTTATACAAACGATTTGCTCCATAATAGAGGGTTTGAGAATCTGAAGGATCGAAGGCTATTGGTGTATCCCAATTTTTTCTGTCACTATTTGAAATACCACTCATGGCACCAAAAAAAGAAGCGCCGTCGTTTGTAGATTTACCTAAATTACCCCGCTGTGATAAGGCATATATTACATTGGTGTTGTTTGGATCCACAAGTGGCTGGAAGCCATCACCACCATAAATAGGATTCCAATTGTCTGTATCTCCAGTGGTGGTACGTATGGTGTTATTGTCTTGTGCGCCAGCATATATCTTACTATCGTCTTGGGCATCTACATGAAATCTATACAACTGTGTAATGGGCAATGTAGCATATTTTAAGGATGTGTTCCCCCCATTTTGACTTTCATATAAACCTCCATCGTTACCCAATAATATGTTTTGTGGATTGTTTGGAGAAAATGCCATAGCGTGTTGATCTACATGTACATTAGAAAAAGAGTTACTCCAACTCTGTCCTCCATCTGTAGATTTTTGTACCCTAAAATCTACATTATAAATAATATCTTCGTTGGTAGGATCTACATAAATACCCCGAAACCACCAGTGGAATCCTACATTTGTTAATTGGCTTGAATTACGGGTTTCCCAAGACTCTCCGCCATCTGCAGAACGATACACTCCCTGGATATTACCTATTGCGTCTGCATATCTAGCATATAAAACAGCTGGATTAGACTCAGAAATAGTAATACTAATACGCCCTTTTTGAGCACCTTGCGATGGCAGGCCACTTGTCATCTGTGTCCAGGTTAAGCCGCCATCTATAGACTTGTAAAGACCAGACTCTTCACCACCGTAAATTCTATTATTTGGTCTTCGTTCTCGCTGCCAAGCGGCGGCATAAACAATAGCTCCATTGGTAGGATGTATGGCCATGTCTATAATGCCCGTTTTATCACTTATAAATAATACTTGATTCCAGGAGGCGCCACCATCCGTGGTTTTATAAACCCCTCTATTGGGATCATTTTTAAACAAAGGGCCCATAGCTCCAACAAAAATGGTGTTGTCATCATTAGGATCAATAAGCACCTTACCTACACTGCCCACATTGGGTAATCCTCGAGGCTCCCAAGACATTCCAGCATCTGTAGAGCGGTACACACCATCACCATCATAGGCCAAAGAGCCTCCTCCTGCATTAACCTCTCCGGTTCCAACCCAAATGGTGTTTGGATTGGTTTTTGAAAGCTGCATATCGCCAATAGAGAGTATTTCTTGGTCATCAAAAATAGGATTGAATGTAGCACCGCCATCTATTGTCTTAAAAATACCACCAGAGGCAGTACCTACATAATAGGTATTAGTGTCATTTAAGGGAATTTCTACATCTGTTATTCTACCACCTGTATTTAATGGCCCCACAAATTCCCAGAGCTCAGAGACTGCCTTTTCTTGTGAACTATTTTTCTTTTTCCACTGCACTGCTTCTCTAAAGGCACTTGTATTTAATTGCCCGCTAGGATACGCGCGTTGCATGAACATGAAATCATGAGGCGTGGTTTGATCAACCTCTGCCAAAATAGTTTTTGTTTGGTTAGTACAGGCAAAAAACGATAGTGCAATAGCACCTATAAATAACTTTTTCAATAGGATATATTTTAACGTTAAAGATACCAAAAAGTCTCTACTTTTTTTGAACAAATGAAAGCACAAAAACAGAGCGATTTTAAAAACAGAAAAAATAAAACAATCTTAAAAAAACATATTTCTGCTTTAAAACAAGGTCAAATGTTAAAATTTAGTGTATTTCATCGAATAAATATGTATTATATCGGTTTAATTGAATGTTTTGATTATGTTTAAGTCCCCGAAGCAACCAAATGATAATACAAACTGCACTAGCAGTTGCGAAGATCTTTAGGTGTAAATGAAACATAAAGTAAGAGATTGAAATAATATCTCCGCTAAAAAGAAACATTAACAACAAAAAGGATAGCGCTAATTAGAATTTCTTGTTTTCATAAAATCTAAAAAAAAGCATTTTTTCAAATGCTTTTTTTTGTGGACTGATTTTATAAAACAACTAGAAAAGAAATCTAGTGAGTCTATAACCCTGAAGTACCTCCTGTGAGGAGTATAAATGCTATAGAACCTGCAGCAAATCCAATAAAGGCCAACCAAGATATCTTTTTAAGATACCAAATAAAATCGATGCGTTCCATACCCATAGCGGCTACACCTGCTGCAGAACCAATAATAAGCATACTTCCTCCTGTACCAGCAGAAAAAGCAATGAAGTGCCAAAGCAGACTATCTGTCTGGGCGGTGTACATTCCCATAGATGCTGCTACTAGTGGAACATTATCTATAATGGCAGATAAGACCCCTAATAACATTACCACAATGTCTTGAGAGGGTATTGCTCCATTTAAAATTTCAGCTAAATAACGTAAAGTACCTACAGGGTCTCCATTCTCGGCAACACCATACACCAAACTCTCTAGTCCAGCAACTGCCATAAGGATACCTAAGAAAAATAAAATACTAGAAATTTCAATGCGAGATAATGCCTTGTGGGCAGAGTACAGATGGCGTCTTTCTTTACTAAAATCTTCTTCTGGGTGTATGTATTCTGAAACTAACCAAACAACCCCTAGGGCTAACATCATGCCTATATAAGGAGGCAAATGGGTGAGTGTTTTAAAAATAGGTACAGACACAATCATTGCTAGACCTAAAAAGAGCATCTTTTTACTACTTAACAGTCTTCCAGAATCTGTGTCTTGATCCAGCTCTACTTGTATCTCACCCCTGAAGGCAGGTAAATAAGAAGCAATACTAAAAGGGATTACAAAACAAATTACAGAAGGAATTACTACATATTTTATAAGACCTAAAGCAGTCACATTCTTGGCAATCCACAACATGGTTGTAGTTACATCTCCTATAGGAGACCATGCTCCACCAGCATTAGCGGCAATTACAACCATGGCCGCAAACCATAAACGTTCCTCGCGCTGAATAATTAATTTACGCAATAGGGTAACTAAAACAATGGTGGCTGTTAAATTATCAATAATCGCAGAAAGAATAAAGGCTAAAATTCCAATAATCCATAATAATCTTTTTTTGCTTTTGGTGCGTACAGCACTTTTTAGGATTTCAAAACCGCGATGTAAATCAATAATCTCAACAATGGTCATTGCTCCAATTAAGAAAATTAAAATCTCTGCTGTTTTTCCTAAATGATGCAATAAGGTATTTTCAAAACCGTGTTCGGCTTGCTCACCGCCCAAGGCAAAATTAAAAACATTGTCATAGGTGTCTATAACATCAAACCAACCCGCATGAAAACCTACTGCAAGCACACCCCAAATAAGTGCTGCCATTAAAAGTGCAGGGACTGTCTTATCTAGTTTTAAAGGATGCTCTAGGGTTATTGATAAATAACCAATTACAAATATTAAGATAATGAGTGACGTCATAAATAGTGTACTGTATGGTAATTAAACTAATTGTTTTAGAGCGATTTCAAAAGCAGTTTTACTGATATTGGTTTTGCTATTATTAGCGCTGTAAGTGTCTTCAATGGCCTTCTTGATGGTTTGTGAAGTATCATTAAAAATGGCCTGATCTGTCATTTGCACCTTACGCTCCATAAAATAAGCAAACACACGTGCCATACCACAATTACTAATAAAATCTGGAATTAAAGAAACACGCTGATCTGTGTATTCCATGATGCTTCCAAAGAAAATCTCTTTATCTGCAAAAGGCACATTTGCGCCACAAGATATAACTTCAAGCCCATTTTCTATCATACTTGAAATTTGGTCTTTGGTTATCAATCTAGAGGCTGCACAAGGCGCGAAAATATCACATTCTAGTGTCCAAATTTGCTCGTTCATTTGCTCAAAAGAAAGCATGTTATCTGCCACTAAAGTATTCCCGTCTTTTTGGTGGTATAAATCTGTAATTTGCTCAAAAGAGAACCCATCTGGATTAATAACACCGCCAACACGATCAATTATTCCTACTACTTTAGCTCCCATTTGGGCCAAGTAATAGGCTGCAGCGGCCCCAACATTTCCAAAACCTTGAACAATTGCTTTTTTACCTTTAACATCACCTCCATAGATTGTGTAATAATGATGCACCGCTTGGGCCACACCAAAACCTGTAATCATGTCTGCAACAGTATATTTTTTTGAAACATCTGGAGAGTAACTTGTGTTTTCAATAACCTTAATTACTCCTTGGCGCAATTGTCCAATTCTGTTTATTTTATCTGCTTGTGTAGGATTGAAATGTCCGTTAAAGACACCTTCTTGTGGATGCCAAACACCACTTTGTTCTGTAATGGGGATAACTTCGTGAATTTCATCTACGTTTAAATCTCCACCAGTACCATAATACGATTTTAAAAGGGGTGACACTGCTTTATACCAACGCTCCAAAACTCCTCTTTTACGAGGATCTTGTGGGTTGAAATTAATACCAGATTTGGCGCCACCAATGGCAGGACCACTCACTGTAAACTTCACCTCCATGGTTTTGGCTAAAGACAAAACTTCATTTTCATTTAAACCTACACGCATTCTGGTTCCTCCTCCAGCAGCACCGCCGCGAAGTGAATTAATAACAGTCCAGCCCTCCGCCTCTGTTTGCGGATCTTTCCAGTGAAAAACAATTTCAGGCTCTTTTTCTTCGTATTTTTTTAGTAATTCTTTCATAGTAGTGTATGCTTTTGACTTATTTTTTATTTTATTGTCTTTTTTGAGATACATTTCCTTTTATATACAAGAACAATCATTGAACCAGTAAAGAAAATGTGTAAGAAATAAAGCGTAGCTAAAGCTGTGTCATGAAAAAATATTTATAGATTAGATTATGTATGTAAGAACAATTTTAAAGCAAGTAGTGTATTGACAATGTCTTTTGATTTATTTACTAAGACATACACTATTTGATGTTTAGACAAAGATAAAAAAATGAAAAATGCTATATGTTTGTTTTTAGTAAAATTTACACTGAGTTGTAAACGAATTTTAAACTATAATTTATACCATTTTTAATTTTCTTGTTCAATCTGTTCCCACATTTTGGCACTATTGAGCCTAAAAGTGCCTACATAATCCCAAGAGCATTCATTGGGCGCAATTAAAGAGAGCCAAACATCACCATTTTTTTTTCGATACAGGAAATAGATTTCTCCCAGTACAGGCTCAAAGCTAAATTTGGCATTGTATATTAAATTGTTGTACTCAAATTGTTTCATCATCAAATCATATTCTGCTTTGAGATCATCAAATTGAGATTTAAACTGATGGTTTACTTTGTGGATATTAGCATTTTTCCAAGAAGTGATATCATCGGGAATAATAGCAGGAGCACCCAAATTTGTTGCATAGGGCGTTAAAGAAGCGCTATACTTTTGTGTTTTTTGATCAAATACAACTTGATCTGGTTTTTTTTCTTTGGATGCGGGCATTCGCTAAATATAGTTTTTGTCAAAGATACTTTGAAGAGAGAGAATTAAATTAAGATTTTGAAAACTTTAAGATATAACAACTACAATAAAAGCTATTTAAAATTTAATTTAAAAAAACAACGCCGCTGCTATGATTGTGATTTGCCCCAGTTACACTAGACAAACAATTTACCTCGTCTCTTAATTTTAAAACTCCTAAAAGACCAAAAATTAAAGCCTCTTTAAATTCTATGAGTGTTTTAGTGGGCACTACCAGAGAAACATCAATATGTGCTTTTATTTGCTCTAATAAGAAACTATTATATGTGCCCCCTCCTGTAACTAGCACGCTACTACCAGATATAAATTGTTGGGCTATTTGACTTGCAAAATGTGCAACACAGGTTCTTAAAATATCTACTTCTTTTGCTTGTGAGGCTTTTAATATGGGCATTATATCTCTGTGCACCCATTCTATACCTAAAGATTTTGGGGCAGGAAGTTTATAATAAGGTAAGGCATCTAGAAGTTTTAGTACATCGGGCAATACGTTGCCAGATTTCGCTAGCTCACCACCAGAGTCATAGGGACGTGCCAATTTTTGGGCATAATGGTTCATGACCACATTTACAGGACAAATATCATAGGCAATAGATACCCCTCTGCTTACTTTAGAGACATTTGCAAACCCACCCAAATTCAGACAATAATCATATTGCGAAAAAAGCAATAGATCACCCAAAGGCACTAATGGGGCTCCTTGCCCTCCAAAAAGTAAATCCTGAACCCTGAAATCACAAACAACTGTTTGTTTGATAATTTTTGAAATCTGCTCCAAATTACCAATCTGTAACGTAATCCCTTGATCGGGCCGGTGCAAAACGGTATGGCCGTGACTACATACAGCGTCCAAATCTTTAATGTTATTCTCTTCAATAAATGTAGTAATTATATTACCCAAATACGTGGTATACTCCAAATCAAGTTGAGTTAACTCCTCTGGAGAGAAACCTACTGCACTTTGTAATCTACTCTTCCAATGGGTTGAATATGCAATGGTTTTTGCAAGGGGCATCTCATAGGCTATTTTTTCTTGCATATTAAAATAACAAAGCGCCAAATCAACACCATCAAGAGAGGTGCCACTCATTACACCCAACACTTTATAACGCTGTTTTTTCATATCCTAAATATCATAAAAAAAGCAATACATAACAAGGGTGATAAAAGTTTATTTTAGATCCACAAAGAGTTTATATGCTGTGCAGTAAAGCTCAAAAAACGACAATGTTGCAATTTTAAAGTGTAAAAATAAAAACAATGGAATTACATATTTAGCAACAATTGGGCTTTTGAGAATTATGTTTTTAGCACTATCTTTACAAACACAACGTTTTATTGAATTTTAAACAAAATATATGGATTTTAATCTATCTGAAGAACATTTAATGATACGCGAGGCAGCTCGTGATTTTGCAAAACAAGAATTACTTCCGGGTGTTGTTGAACGTGACAACAAACAAGAGTTCCCAAAAGAGCAAGTAAGAAAAATGGGGCAGCTTGGCTTTATGGGTATGATGGTAGACCCAAAATACGGCGGTGGCGGTATGGACACTCTAAGTTATGCAATCGTTGTAGAAGAATTAAGCAAGATAGATGCTTCAAGTTCTGTTATTGTTTCTGTAAACAACTCATTGGTGTGTTATGGTATTGAAAAATATGGAAATGAGCAGCAAAAACAAAAATACCTAACAAAACTTGCTACTGGAGAAGCCTTAGGAGCATTTTGTTTAAGTGAGCCAGAAGCAGGAAGTGATGCAACATCCCAAAAAACTACAGCTATAGATAAAGGAGATCATTATATTCTAAATGGTACAAAAAACTGGATCACAAATGGTGGCAGCGCAGATTATTATTTAGTAATTGCCCAGACAGACAAAGAAAAAGGACACCGTGGCATCAACGCTTTTATTGTTGAAAAAACATGGGACGGTTTTGAAATAGGACCTAAAGAAGATAAATTAGGCATAAGAGGTAGTGACACACACACGCTAAATTTCAATGATGTAAAGGTTCCTAAAGAGAATAGAATTGGTGAAGACGGATTCGGTTTTAAATTTGCCATGAAAACACTCTCTGGTGGTCGTATTGGTATTGCGGCACAAGCACTAGGTATTGCCGGCGGAGCATTCGAGATGGCTCGTGATTATTCTAAAATAAGAAAGTCATTTGGCACAGAAATTTGTAACCATCAAGCCATAGCATTTAAACTGGCAGACATGCATCTAGAGATTGAAGCAGCGCGCTATTTGGTGTACAAATCTGCCTGGGACAAAGACAACGGCAACAACTATGATACCTCTAGCGCTCTGGCAAAATTAAAGGCAAGTAAAGTTGCCATGGAAGTTTCTGTAGAGGCTGTACAAATCCATGGAGGAAATGGTTTTGTAAAAGAATACCATGTAGAACGCATGATGCGTGATGCTAAAATCACTCAGATATATGAAGGTACAAGTGAAATTCAAAAAATTGTAATTTCAAGAAGTTTACTGAAAGACTAACCTACAGTTTCCAAATAATAAAAAAACCCTAACAAGCGAGTTAGGGTTTTTTTTATTGTGTTTTCTAATGCAATTGGGTGCTATTTCTTACGTATAAAAACAGTTACTGGCACCCCGTGGAAATCAAACTCTTTCCGTAGTTGATTTTCTAAAAAGCGCTTGTACGGCTCTTTTACGTATTGCGGCAAGTTAGCAAAAAATGCAAAACTTGGCCAAGGTGTTGGCAATTGAGTAATGTATTTTATCTTGATATACTTCCCTTTGTACTGAGGAGGTGATGTGTGCTGTATAATTGGCAACATCGTATCATTCAAGGTACTTGTCTTAATTTTCTTGGTACGGTTTTGATACACCTCAACGGCTGTTTCTATTGCCTTGTATATACGCTGCTTGTTAAGCACAGACATAAAAACAATTGGCACATCTGTATAAGGTTCACATTGTTTTTTAATATACTTTTCAAAATCTTTAGCGCTTTGATTGTCTTTTTCTATTAAATCCCACTTGTTTGCCAAAATAACAACACCTTTATTATTTCTATGGGCAAGCCAAAAGATGTTTTGTACCTGTCCATCAAAACCACGAGAGGCGTCAAAAACCAATATAATAACATCACAATGCTCAATAGCTCTTACACTCCGCATTACAGAATAAAATTCTAAATCTTCTTTTACTTTACTCTTTTTACGGATTCCTGCAGTATCCACCAAATTAAACTCAAAACCAAAACGCTTGTATCTTGTATCGATACTATCTCGGGTTGTTCCCGCAATATCGGTAACGATATATCTGTCTTCTCCAATTAAGGAGTTGATGAAAGAAGACTTTCCCGCATTTGGACGTCCCACTACAGCAAATCTTGGCAAGGTTTCCTCATCAGCTTCAACAGCCTCTGGAAGTGCTTTTACAAGATCGTCTAGTAAATCTCCTGTTCCACCACCATTGATACTTGAAATGGTATAAAAACGCTCAAATCCTAGAGAGTAAAACTCTACAGCATCTTGAGCTCTTTTTGAGTTATCTACTTTATTTATAGCAAGAAAAACTGGTTTTTTACTTTTTCTTAGCAATTGAGCTACATCTTCATCCATACCCGTAACACCACTTTCAACCTCAACCATAAAGATAATGGCATCTGCCTCATCAATGGCAAGCTCTACTTGCTTGTCAATCTCTGCCTCAAAGATATCATCGCTCCCTACTACATATCCTCCTGTATCAATGAGCGAAAACTCTTTACCGTTCCAATCACTCTTACCGTAATGACGATCTCTAGTAACACCACTTACGGCGTCTACAATAGCCTCACGGCGTTGTATTAATCTATTAAAAAATGTAGACTTCCCTACGTTTGGACGTCCTACAATAGCAACAATACTCATAGTTTCTGAAATTTTCTAGTCTGCAAAAGTACTCTTTTAGATTTGATATTAGGCAGGAAGTATTGAGTCTTTATTTCCTTTGTATTTTGGGCTTTACACATCCTTAGCCATTGTAGCCAAACCTTCGTAATTGCCTATCGCTATTACGCCAGTTTTTATTGACTTTTACATAGGTTTCTAGGTGAATTTGTTTTCCGAAAAACTTTTCTAAATCTTTCCTAGACTCAACCCCTATGCGCTTTATAGCCTCCCCTTTGTGTCCAATAATGATTCCTTTTTGAGAATCACGCTCTACCATAATAACCGCTCGAATTCTTATAATATCTTCGTCCTCAAAGAATTCTTCGGTTTCTATCTCTACACTATAGGGAATTTCTTTTTTGTAGTGCATCAAGATTTTCTCTCTAATGGTTTCGTTCACAAAAAAGCGTTCGGGTTTGTCTGTAAGTTGATCTTTTGGGTAAAATGCTGGTGATTGTGGCAGCAAATCTATAATGCGTTTAAAAACTTCTGAAACCCCAAAGTTCTCTAGGGCAGAGATAGCAAAAATCTCTGCATTAGGCACTTTTTCTTGCCAAAGGGTCATTGACTCTTTTAAAGAGGTTTCATCTCCTTTATCTATCTTATTTATAAGAAGCAATACCGGTATTTTACTATTGGTTATTTTACTGAAAAAGGCTTCATCTTTTAATTCTTTCTCGCCAAGTTCAACGATGTACAATAAGACATCTGCATCATCAAAAGCAGATTTTACAAAATCCATCATGCTTTCTTGCAGCTGATATGCCGGTTTAATGATACCAGGTGTGTCACTTAGCAACATCTGGAAATCATCTCCATTGACAATCCCTAAAATTCTGTGACGTGTTGTTTGTGCCTTTGAGGTAATAATAGATAAGCGTTCTCCCACAAAAGCATTCATAAGGGTGCTCTTACCCACATTAGGATTTCCAATGATATTTACAAAACCTGCTTTATGTGGTGTATTTTCCATGTGGCAAAGATAACTACAAAAAAGAAAGACGTAACCCTGGGGTGTAGATAAATATTTTAAACCAGTATCAAAAAAGCCCTTAGATGTAAGGGCTACGTAAGGTAAAGTAAAATGTAACCAGTGACTATTGTTTTTCTTCCCATTTCCAGGCAGATAACAAGGCTTGCTCTAAAGTGTGCTCAGCCCTCCAACCCAATACATTATTTGCCTTGGTTGTGTCTGCAAAAGCTTGTATAACATCACCCTCTCGCCGGTCTACGATTTTATAATTTAATTTTTTTCCTGTTACAGATTCAAAAGCAGTAATAACCTCTAATACAGAAGACCCCTTTCCTGTTCCTACGTTGTAAAAATCAAAGTTAGTTGCTTGGCCATTTTCAAGTAATTTTTTTAAAGCTGTCACATGAGCTTGTGCCAAATCTACCACATGAATATAATCTCTAATTGCCGTGCCATCTGGTGTTGAGTAGTCATCCCCAAAAACAGACAACTGTGCTCGTTGCCCTGTTGCAGTTTGAGTTATAAAGGGTACTAAATTTTGAGGAACCCCAATAGGCAGCTCTCCAATTAGCGCGCTTTGATGGGCTCCAATAGGGTTAAAATAACGCAGGGCTGTTGCCTTGATATTTGGGCTTACTTTGCAGGTGTCTTGTATAATTTCTTCTCCAATTTGTTTGGTGTTTCCGTAGGGAGATTCTGCTTTTTTTATAGCGGCTATTTCTGTAATTGGCATCTGATCTGCTTGCCCATAGACAGTACATGAGGAACTAAAAATAAAAGAGGTCTGCTCTTTTTTCTGTAATTCTTGTAATAAGTATACTAGGGTTCCAATGTTGTTTTCATAATACAATAAGGGATTCTCTACACTTTCCCCAACTGCCTTAGATGCAGCAAAATGGATGACTCCTCCAATATCAGTATACTTCTTAAAAAAACCGCTTACTGCAGCTTTTTCTCTTAAATCTAACTGCTCAAAGACTGGGGTAATACCCGTAATGGCAACAATACCATCCAACACTTTAATGTCTGAGTTTGATAAATTGTCTATAATTACAACATCAAATCCTTCTTCTTGTAGTTTTACAACCACATGAGAACCAATAAAACCCAAACCACCTGTAACTAGAATTTTCATATATGAAATGCGTATTTTAATCTAATACAAATATATTGATAATTATATTTCAAAAGACAAATCAAGGGCTATGAAGTTAAAATAAAATTATGATGCAAGAAAGGATTAAATCTTGTGAAAAGAGATAGGATAGGTGTTTAAAATTAGGTATTTTTACCTGTATATACTACACTAATAATACGTTGTTTTTGGTATAACTTAAATAGAATGTAACTCCTATTACTCCCTGAATAAAAGATATGATTACAATAATAGCAGCCGCAGGGCAAAAAAATGAACTTGGTAAAGACAATGATTTAATTTGGCACTTACCTGATGACTTTAAACGTTTCAAAAGCTTAACAACGGGACACTACATTATTATGGGACGTAAGACCTTTGAATCTTTTCCAAAGCCCTTGCCCAACAGAACACATATAATTATTACAAGAGATAAAACTTACCTTCCAAAAGGTACTACAGATCAAGAAAAAAACATCATTGTGGTGCATTCTTTAGACCAGGCTTTACTAAAAGCTGCTACACAAGAAACTATATTTATTATTGGTGGAGGAGAGATCTACAATCTATCTATGGAGGTGGCAGACAGAATAGAGCTCACTAGAGTTCACAGCACATTTGAAGCAGATACTTTTTTTCCTGAAATTAACACAAGCCATTGGCAAAAAACCTCAGAGACAACCCATGGCATCGATGAGAAACACCTACATGCTTTTACTTATGAAACTTGGGATCGCATCTAAATATCATAAAAATAATAATCTTATTTTTGCAGTAATAAACAAAAAAACAGAACATGAAAGCATACATATTTCCAGGACAAGGGGCTCAGTTTACAGGAATGGGACTTGACCTTTACCAAAACTCTACACGTGCAAAAGAGCTTTTTGACAAGGCAAACCAAACTCTTGGTTTTGAAATCACTAAAATAATGTTTGAAGGCACCCCAGAGCAGCTCAAACAAACAAAAGTAACACAACCAGCAATTTTCTTACATTCAGCAATAACTGCAGAGGTTATGGGAACTAGTTTTGCTCCAGATATGGTTGCTGGTCATTCTTTGGGAGAAATCTCTGCACTAGTTGCCAATAAAACACTTGCCTTTACAGATGGATTACAATTGGTTTACAAAAGAGCACTTGCAATGCAAAAAGCATGTGAGGCAGCACCCTCTACTATGGCCGCTGTACTGGGTCTAGAAAATAAAGTTGTAGAAGATATTTGCGCATCACAGTCTGGGATTGTTGTTGCTGCAAACTACAACTGCCCCGGGCAATTGGTTATTAGCGGTGAGATAGAAGCTGTAAATAACGCATGTGAGGCACTAAAAGAAGCTGGTGCAAGACGTGCTTTGTTATTACCCGTTGGTGGTGCATTTCATAGCCCACTTATGGAGCCTGCTAGAGAAGAATTAGCCGCTGCTATAGAGGCTACCCATTTCGCAAACCCAAGCTGCCCTATTTATCAAAACGTAAGTACAACAGCAGTTACAGATGCTACAGAAATTCAAAAAAACTTGATTGCACAACTCACTGCGCCCGTTAAATGGACACAAAGCATGCAAAATATGATTGCAGACGGAGCAACTCATTTTACTGAAATAGGCCCTGGAAATGTATTACAAGGCTTAATGCGTAAAATAGACAGGAGCGTAGCGGCATCAAAAGGAGAAATTTAATTTTAAAAAAATACTATAAAAAAAGAGACTGCTTGAAAGCAGTCTCTTTTTTTGTGAGTGTAAGTGTGTTTTAGACTACTTAGTTACAAAATCAATCAAGGTTTTGGTAATAAAAGCAATTTGCTCATCGTCAAGTTCTGTATGCATAGGAAGAGAAACAACCTCTTTCACAAGTCTATTTGTTACAGTGAAATCTGCCTCCTTATACCTAGTATCTGCATATGCTTTTTGTAAATGCAACGGTATTGGATAGTACACACCACATGGTATATCATTAGCATTTAAATGGGCTACCAAGGCGTCTCTATCAATATTTTTAACCTGTAATGTATATTGGTGAAATACATGACAATCACAGGTATCACAAATAGAGGAGGAACTATCACAAAACCCAGTTGGCGTTATAATATTTTGAATACCTGCAAAGGCCATTGTGTATTTTCTAGCTGTATTTCTTCTCGTTGTATTGTACTGGTCAAGCTTTGGCAACTTTGCTCTAAGAACCGCGGCTTGTATAGAATCTAATCTTGAATTAACTCCAACAACGTCATGGTGATATCTTTTGTACATGCCATGGTTAACAATCCCTCTTATTACATGAGCCAAATCATCATCATTAGTAAAAATAGCTCCACCATCTCCATAGCAACCTAGGTTCTTTGAAGGAAAAAAAGAAGTAGATCCAACATGACCAATACCTCCGGTCATCTTTTTTTGACCTGTTTTAGAGGTATAAGTAGCTCCAATACCTTGAGCATTATCTTCTATCACATAAAGGTTATGTTTTTCTGCAAGAGCCATTACCTCATCCATATTAGCGGCCAAACCAAACAGATGTACAGGGATTATAGCTTTGGTTTTTGGTGTAATTGCTTTTTCAATAGCCGCGATATCTATATTAAAATTAATAGGATCTACATCTACTAAAACAGGAGTAAGCTGCAACAATGCAATAACCTCAACAGTGGCTGCAAAGGTGAAATCTGCAGTAATAATTTCATCGCCAGGTTGCAAATTTAAACCCATCATTGCTACCTGAAGCGCATCTGTACCATTGGCGCAAGGAATTACATGTTTTACACCTAGGTAGGTCTCTAATTCTTTCTGAAACTCTTGTACCTGTGGTCCATTAATAAAAGCTGTTGTGTCTATAACCTCCTGGATGGATTCGTTTACCCTTTCTTTTATTGCTGCATATTGACCTTTTAGATCAACCATTTGTATTTTTCTCATACCAATGCTTCGTATTATAGAATTAATTAAAATGCTGTCTGAAACTTCTACACCAAATAACCTTGATGAATCAGACAATTTTTTCAATGTAAAAATACAAAATTGCATGATATTAAAACCAATACAACACCCCTACTTGGGTAAATGAGCTAAAGATATTAATATCTATAGCACACGTATATTGTAAAACTTCAATTTTGTACTTTTACATCCATGAGTTTACTCTACAACATACTACTTTATATCACAATAGGTGTTTTATCTATAGCGCAGCTTTTTAGCAAAAAACTGAAACTATTTATGGCAGGAAGAAAAAATACCTTCCAGATAATAGCCAGTGGTATTTCCCCAGAAGACAAAACGATCTGGTTTCACTGCGCCTCCTTAGGTGAGTTTGAACAAGGAGTTCCCGTAATGGAATCGCTAAGAACAACACACCCAGACCATAAAATTATTGTGAGCTTTTTCTCCCCTTCGGGCTATGAAAATAAGAAAAACACACCTCTTGCAGATGTTGTTATTTACTTGCCCATAGACACCAAAAGCAATGCAAAAAAGTTTATAAAAACGATACACCCTTCCCTTGTACTTTTTGTAAAATATGAGTTTTGGCCCAACTATCTAGTAGAATTAAAACGGCAAAATATTAAGACTCTTTTAATTTCAGGAGTTTTTAGAGAAGAGCAACTATTCTTTAAATTTTATGGTGGTTTTATGCGCAAAGCATTGGATAGCTTTGATCACTTTTTCCTGCAAAACCAAGCTTCAAAAGAATTACTAGCATCCATAGGTTTCACCAATACAAGTGTTAGTGGAGATACTAGATTTGACAGAGTATCTCGTCAAATTGAAATGGACAACACCCTAGATTTTATAGCCCAGTTTAAAAAAGAGCATCTGTGCATTGTTTGTGGGAGTACTTGGGAAGAAGATCAAGACCTATTACTTGAGTACATAAACCAAGCACCCGAGCTGGTAAAATTTATCATTGCACCTCATGCTATAGATGCCGCTAAAATTTCAGCACTTAGAAAAAAGATTCATAAACAAACCGCCTTATACTCTCAAACTATCGCTAAAGGAAATACAGAGAACATTGAAACTGCGCAGGTTTTTATTATTGATACTATAGGCCTACTGGCCAAAATATACAGCTATGCAGATATTGTATATGTTGGAGGGGCCGCAGGAACAAAAGGCTTACACAACATACTAGAGCCTGCAACTTTTGGAGTGCCTATTGTAATTGGCAAGAATTATGATAATTTTCCAGAGGCTATAAAATTAAGATCATTGGCTGGGTTGTTCTCTGCAGAAAATAGTACTGAGTGTAAAAATATACTCACTAAATTGGTTGAGGATTCAAGTTTTAGAAATAAAACAGGGATGATCTGCGGGCATTTTGTAAACAGTAATACTGGGGCAACAAAAAAGATCGTAGCGTATCTTAAAAAGTAAAGCAGTAGTTAATTAGCTATACCGTTACTGCATTATTTAAATACCTTCTAAAAGGCAGTAACTCCAAATAAAGCGCAACTACTCTTTGATTAAAATCTGGGGATAGCACCTCTTGTTTTGTAAAAGTCTTTCCTACCGCAAATGACTTTCTTCTTAAGAGTTTTATATGCTGATGATCTTGAGGGTATCCCTTTGGGGCATTTTTCAGGGTCTCACCTTCAATCAAACCACCAAAGGTATCTTTAAAAGACTTTTTATTTAAAATAGCTGTTAGCTCCTGGCCGTTATAATCTATGGCATCTCTAATACTTTTTAACACCTTTGAACTAGGGTGCCAGTATCCTCCACCAATAAAGTTCTCTTTCTCGCCAATGTGTATGTAAAAATCTCCTTGTTTGCTTATTTGATCTAAACCAGCACCAAAATGATTTTTATACACCGGCCTTGATGGCTGAAACATCAAATTATTATTAATGCGGTTAATGGCTTTTTTACCGGGGGTATCAAAATAGTCTGGATCAATGGCTGCTAATTCTTGATTCATAGCATCTAACCAAGCAATATAAAAGTCTCGAACCCTATGGTATTGCTTTCGGTTGGAGTCCATCCAGTCTTTGGAGTTGTTTTGCCCAAGGGCGGCAAGAAATGCATAAAGGTGCTCAAAGCTCATAGAAAAAATTTCTAAGCATTCAAGTTGTTGATTTGCCCCTTCAAGTCTTCCATAGATTGTTGTAATTCTCTGAGTAAAGAACTCTCACTTGGCTCATCAATACCAAAAGTAAGTTTACTGTTCACCAGCCATAGCTCTTGAATGTTTTTAACAGCAACTTCAATGGGAATGTATTCTGGGTTTAATGAAATTAACCGAACCCGATCTGGCGCACTTGGTACTTTTTGCAACTTTTTTACCAAAACAGAGTCATGAAGCACTACAATATAAATTTTACTATCACTTGCCTCTGTAATGCTAGGTACTGCCTTTCCAAGAACCCATTCATTAGGCCTTATGTTTGGCAACATACTATCTCCCTCAACTTGAAAACCTCTATAGGTTGCATTTCTGTATTGGGGAAGGGGTATATTAAATGCAGGAAGGGTTTCATACCATTCTACATCTTGAACATTATGAGGATACCCTGCGGCTGCTTTTTGATTTACTAGAGCGATGGTGTCATTTTGATCTACATCAAGGGTGATTACTTTAGGACTTACATCACCTCCATTAATATTAACAATCTTGTTATAGCTTTCTCCAAATAACCACAAAGGGTTTATATTAAATTGACGTAAGAGCTCCATAACTACCTTCCCAGATAATTTGGTTTTACCACGTTCTATATCTGCTGTGGTAGCACCAATACCTAAAATTTCAGCAAAGTATTGCTGGGTATGATTGAGTTCTTCACGTACTTTTTTAAACCGTCTGGCTTCGATAGATAATTTTGCGTCCATATTCAAATATACATTTTTTTGGAATATATCCAATGTTTTATTCGGAAATCTTCCACTTAAAAGGAATATTTCCATGATAGCTGTGCTGCATAACATTAATTTTACACAACTATTTGAAAATAAAGCTACTAAAAACTTGTATTATTAAATATTACAGTACTTTTAACGCTAAACTAAAAACCAATATCATGAAAAAAGTAATCACAACATTTGCTGCACTAGCATTAATAGTTTCTGTAACATCTTGTAGAGAAACTACAGACAAAACTAAAGAAGCTGTTGAAACAGTTGAAGAAAAAGCAGTTGAAGCAACAGAAGCAGTAGAAGTCGCTACAGACTCAGTTGTAGAAGCAGTAGAAGTAGCTACAGATTCAGTTGTAGAAGTTCTAGAAGTACAAAAGCTAACAGAAGAAAATTAATTTTTTAGCTTTCTTGTATAAAAAACAGGCTACACTTGGTGTAGCCTGTTTTTTTTATTTTCTATTTTCAAGTATCCTAAATAAAGATACGCCAACCAAGGTAAGTACCACTGGCCATATTACAAAAAGATCAACCCTTAAAACATTAGCCCCATCTTCGGGCTGATAAGACAGCCACTGCTGCATATAATACTCCCAAACAACAGCTGCAACAAGCACGCAAAGGGTTATAATGTATAGTAAGATTTTTGGTTTTAATATCATAGTATAAAAATACAAAAACCACTTTCAAAAAAAAGTGGTTTTAAGAAACTTTATGAAGCTAAAAATTAATTGTCCATGGTGTGCTCTTTTTGCACATCCTGGTCTCTGTATTTACAACAAGGGTGTACACTTTGATAGGCCTTTTCTGTTGCTTTTATTTGTTCTGTGTCATGACCAACGGCGGCAACAGATGCATTTATAGCAGCTAAGGTTGTTTTTTCTTCATTATAAATTACTCGCAACTCTTTTGTGTCTAAATTCCAAACCGCAGACTTTACTCCTTTGGTTTTGATAGATGCTTTTTCAATACGATCTTTACACATCATACATACTCCGTCAACAGCAATAACTGCTTTTGCATTTTTATTTTGTCCAAAAACACTTGCTCCAAAAACAAGCATCAATACTAGTAATACATTTTTCATCTTCTTTAATTTTAGTTTATTTTATATCTTAATCCTGCGTAATAATTAGCTCCAAAAATTGGACCATATACAAATGTAGTATCAAAATTTGAACCAAAGGGGTTTTGAGCGTCCAAAATTGGGTTCTCTTGTCTTTGATCTGTAATATTCTCTGCTCCTACATATATTTCAAACTTAGAACTAAACACTTTGGTGATTTGTGTATTTAGTGTACCTAAAGAAGGAGTACTCTGTGGGAGTCTATAAGGAGCCTCATTGGTTTGAGTACTAGGGAGGCGTTGAGAGCTTAACCAGTTATAGGTTGCGTCAAATTTCCATTGCGCCTCTTTATACAAAAGTGTCTGGTAGGATAGGTTTGCAAAAAAACGATGCTCTGGAGTTAGCGCTTTAGCTAATCTTCCAATAGCATAGTCTGTTTGTACGTCATAGTATTTATATGTTGTTCTAAAATCTAAACGCTCTAATATAGCATAGCTCAAGTCTACTTGAAGGCTATTGGCAGTAGTTGCGTTTTGTGCATTGTAAAAACGTATCTGGTTAGGATCTTCCCAATCTACAACCACTTGATTTTGAAAATCTGTTCTATAAAAATCCATACTCAACTCTGCCTTACGATCAAAAACAGTAAATCCTTGCAAAAAAGAAACCCCGTAGTTCCAGGCAATTTCTGGATCCAGTCCATAAATAGGCCCACCATTATCTGTGATAGAGATAGCCCTTGAGGTTGCAAAAAGCGACTGGTTTTCTGTAAAAATAGTGGCACTGCGTTTTCCCCTACCAAAAGAAGCTCTTAGAGCCCCTTTATTCCAAGGGGTATAACGTGCATGAAACCTAGGGGTAACAAAGGTGCCTAATAAATTATGGGTATCTACACGAAGGCCGGTTGTCATGGTGAAATTCTCTAAATCATCAAATGAGTATTCAAAAAAGGCTCCAAGACTTTGTTCTGTTCTGTTGTAATTTGTACTCTCTACCAGTTCTTTATAATCATCATAAGCGGCTGTAATACCTGTTTTAAAAGTATGCCTAGAATCACCAATAATAGAATTAAAAATACCACTAACATAGCCACTATCATGCTGTATGTTGTAGTCTCGTAATCCAAAATAAGAATTTTGCTCATGTCTATTTCCGGCTACTTGTATACCAATAGATTGATAGGGTGCACTCGGGGTTACATAACCAAGTTTGGCAGTAAAACCAGCGCGCTGTGTATCAACCTCACCTCCCCAAAAATTAGTAGTACCACGATCCCGATTTGGCACAAAACCCGTTTGCCCAACCTGCTTATCATCTTTTAAATAATTAAGAGTTATAAAACTCACAAAACCCGTTTTAGGATTTGCATATTGCCAGCGGTTCATAAAATTTATTTGTTTTGCTATCGGGTTGTCAAGAAATCCATCTTCATTTCTGTCATTTTTTTTATCTCTTGTGTTTCCGTGAAGGTATACTCCGGTGCTCCAAGTGTCTGTAAGTTTTGTGTTTAAGTGAACATTTAACTCTTGTCTACCTCCCAAAGCTCCAAAGGCATTTACAAATATTTTATTATCTGTGCTTGGCTTTACAAGTTCTGCATTAATCTGTCCTGCAATGCTTTCAAAACTATTTACAACACTACCTGCCCCTTTGGTGATTTGGATACTCTCTACCCAAGTACCAGGTATAAAACTAAGACCATAGGCCTGAGAGGCACCCCTGACAGAAGGAATGTTCTCTGTGGTGATTACCGTGTAGGGAGAAGTGAGCCCTAGCAATCTTATTTGACGTACCCCTGTAATAGCATCAGCAAAATTGACATCTATGGATGGGTTGGTTTCAAAACTTTCTGAAAGATTACAACAAGCTGCTTTTAATAATTCTGCACTAGAAATGTTAATCACGTTTTCTGCCCCAAGATAAGACCTAGAGGTTGCTTTAATTCTTGAAGTTAGTACCACTTCATCTAAAGTTCCTTTAGATCTTAATAAATGCCTAATAGTAGTATTAGGATTTGTTACGGTAATTGTATCTGTGGTATACCCCACATAACTTACCACTAATTTTGAGTATTGAGCCGAAAACTCAATGCTGAAATTTCCGTCGATATCAGTAACAGTACCCACCTGAGAATTAAGCCAAAAAACATTGGCAAAAGGCAAGGGTACTTCTTTATTGTTTTGTAGTTCTAAAATACTACCAGATACTTTTTGTTGTGAAAAAAGCAGTGCTGGTAAAACTAGCAATAGGTATAAAATATGTTTCATTATATATAATGTGTTAATAAGATGAATGTGGCCATAAAAATCATGACGCTATTTTCAATAAATGTGGCTTGGGTCATGGGCAGTTTTAAAACCGTTCCAAGACAGGCGCATGTTATTTGTTTTTTTTGAAGTAAAACAACGCAAACTCCAAGGGTAGTTATACTTAATAGAACAACCGTTACAAGTAGCGCTATTGGTAGTTGGATTTTTGCTAACAACAAAAAGCCAAGAGTCAATTCTAAAAAAGGATATACCCGGCCGTATAAAGGTTGACGCTTTGCCAGAGGATCATACATAGCAAAAGACAAGGCAAATCCAGAGAGATCTAAAAACTTGAAAAGACTAAAGACAAAGAAAAATAAGCCCATAAAATCAAGCATAAAATCTAACCTAGTAAATCCTCTAAAATTTAAAGCACAACTAATAAGTAGCAAAAATCCAAAAATCAAAAACAACGGTTTTAGTTGCTTCAGCTTTGACCCTTGAGGGGCTTTTTTATCCCTGTCAAACTCATTGTTTTGTTTTACCCTTTGGGTATTATCTTCAATCAGTGTAAATTTTGAGGGCAGCACCTGTTTTAACAACTTGGTTTGAAGAACCGAAGCCGTAGTTAGTAAAGCTGTGCCATTTTCAAGATCAACATGTACCTGATGTACTCCTTCTAAAGATTGAAAGGCTCTTGTTACAGAATCCTTGCAGCCATTACAAGTCATTCCTTGAATATGATACGTTTGTGTCATTTTTTAAAATTTAATATATGATTACATGTGGTGCCCTAAAACATAGGTACACACAAAAGCGTTGCTATCCAAAAAATAGCTTTTGTAGTATATTAAATTAAAAAGGTGTCGAAAAGAACAGGGAAATCTTTTATTAAAGGTGGTGGATTGTAGATGGTGTATACAACCTCTTTTTGGAGTGTTAAAATTTCACAAACACTAGCTCCAAAAGTAGTAGTATTAACTTTGAATGGCGGTGTGAGTTGAAATTCAACAGTGGGCTGCTCAACAGTATCATCAAAAGCTACTTGAGTGTAGAGATTGTTACAACAAGAGTGGGTGTCACTTTGGTGAGACTCATCACAAAGATCTTTTACCAGTGCCATACCACAAGACAAGCGTTCTTGCCCTATGGTTACTTTTGCCATCATCTGGTGGCCGCCACAAAAATGTTGGGCGTAGGTTATACCTGTATTACTTATAAGTAATAGAAGCGTTAGTAGTATAGAGATGATTTGTTTCACAGTGCAAACTTACAACATTAGTAAAGCAGTAGTGGTAAATTTTAGTTAATTTCTTTATCTATCCTACCGCATTTCAGCATTTTATCTCCAAAAAACGGATTTCTAATTTCTTTAGAGTTACTTAACCAGTAACCGCCCGTATTATTAAATGCCATTGGGCAATACTGCTTGTAGAAAAGTCCTGTGGCAACATTGTTTTCTAATAATTTCTCGACGCTGGTTGTAACTATTACAAATTTTTCACGCTGCACCTGTATGTCATTTGACATTGAAATTTCCTTAATAGCAGCAAGAGTAATCTCATCTCCACCCATTAAAGACACACTAGAAGATAGCTCTTGAGCTGCCTGTGCTGTAGCAGTAGGATTTGTATTGACTAACGCATTTTTTAATTTTGTATAATAATGAAAAACTTTAGAGGCGCCTTTTGATGTAAAAGTCACGTCCTGAATTTCACCCTCACTAATTAACTCATTAGCCACAGGTGCTGTTTTAATTTCTGGCTCATTGGCATTGGTTTGGTTTTTACAAGAAAAAAGAAATAATGACATTCCTAAAAAAAGAGTATGTAGTAATTGTTTCATGGGTATAATTTAGGAAGCAAAAGTACGAAAAACAAAAAACAAAAACCTACTTAAGAAAAAACAAGCAAAGAAATTGGATAGTATACCAACTTTGAAATACTTTTACCTAAAAAATTACCGCCATGAGTTTAGAAACTTTAAAACCTCAGCTTACTGCTATTATAGAAGACAAGATTGCTACTGTTGATAAGCGATTACAGAATATTTGCAATCTTCTTACACAACAGGTATCGTATTATGATTGGGTAGGTTTTTATTTTGCAAATCATGCCACAAAAACACTCCATTTAAAAGCTTATTGTGGGGCACCCACAGAGCATACCGTTATTGAGTTTGGAAAAGGTATCTGCGGCCAGGTTGCTGTGAGTAACAAAAACTTTGTAGTACCAGATGTAAAGGCGCAAGACAATTATATTGCATGTAGCATTTCAGTAAAAGCAGAAATTGTAATACCACTATTTAAAAACGGTGTAAATATTGGTCAAATAGATATAGACTCAAACACGCAAGATCCCTTCACAAAAGTAGATGAAGATTTTCTAACCTGGCTAAATGAAAAGGTTGCCACTATTTTGTAAAAAACTACATCCCTGTCCTTATGGCCTCCACAGGATCTAATTTAGAAGCAGAAATTGCAGGCAGTATCCCAGAAATTAAACCAATAGCTGCAGAAACACCCGTTCCAATAATCATGTTTTTTGTAGAGAGTATAAACTCAAAATCTCCAGCCATTGAAGAGGCTATCAAGGAAACAAAATACACCAGAACAAGCCCTATAACGCCACCAATAAGGGCAAGAATTACAGCTTCAAATAAAAACTGAAATAAAATAAATTTATTTTTTGCTCCAAGAGATTTTTGAATTCCAATCAAATTGGTTCGCTCCTTTACACTCACAAACATAATATTAGCAATACCAAAGCCCCCAACAAGCAAAGAGAAAAAACTAATAAAAAGCCCAACCAAATTTAAAGTGCCTATAATATCATCGATAACATCTGCAAAGCCTTGCAATTGATTCACAAAAAAATTATCAATATCATCTGCTTTTATGCCTCTTTTAATTCTGAGGCGCTGTTTTAATAGTGCTATAAACTCATCATTATCAATACCTTTTTCTGGTTTGATAACCATAAACGGAAGCACAGCTCTATTGTTATCACCATAGATCCTTCTAATCACGTTGGAAGGTATAAAGATGGAGGTGTCTTTAGAGTTTCCAAAGAGAGGACTCCCTTGTTTTTCTAGAACACCAATAACTACAAATTTCATTCCGTATAGGCGTATTTTTTTTCCAAGGGCATAGGAAACATCATCAAATAAAGATGCTGCAATTTCATCACCTAATACAATTACAGGTGTACCACTGTTAGATTCTGCCTCATTAAAAAACCGCCCCTGGGCCAATTGCAGAGACTCAATATCATAATAGCCCTCCGTAACAGCGCCAACCTCAACGTTACTTACTGTTTTGTCTTCATGCTTTACTGTAGCTGGTGCAACATTTAGGGTAAAAGAAGCAGCCTTTATGTTTGGAACGGCATCTTTTAAGAATTTATATTCTTCAAAACTTACATTTGGAAATTGCTCACGTTTCCATCTGGGAACTTCTGAAGGCCCAAAAGAGAATCTAGCCAAGAAAATAGTTGAGTTATCTAAAGAACTGATACTGCCCTCAATTTCATTTTTTAATGAATCTACAGCAGCCAATACAGCTATAATTGAGAAAATCCCGATGGTAACTCCAAGCAACGATAAAAAGGTTCTCAATTTATTATTCACTAAGGCGTTAATAGCAAAATAAAAACTTTCTTTAAGAACCCTAAGATAAATTAACATAGTAAAAAAATTTGTTTGGTACGCACCAGGTAAACGAGATGTAAATATCTGTTATTTTAGTAAAATAAATTCTCCTTAAAACGCTTAAATTTTTAATTTTATAAAGTTATGAAATGCCTATTAACAAATCAAAAATAACCCGAAGTTACTAAACAAAGGCATGGCGGGTTCTTTTATCTACAAAATAATTATATACAGACAAAAAGTAAGTCGCGAAGTGATTAAATTTGTTACAAACAATAGGTCTTATTATGTATTTTTACGTCTTTAAAATACGTTCAATTACACTTCAAAAAAACCACTAAAGGAATGAGTGATCTCAAAAAAATATCTTCGGCTTTAATATCTGTATTTCATAAAGATGGATTAGCCCCTATTGTCCAAAAACTAAACGACCTTGGGGTAACCATATACTCTACCGGTGGTACCCAAAAATTTATAAATGATCTAGGCATTGACGTGGTTGCCGTGGAGAGTGTGACAGACTATCCATCTATATTGGGTGGACGTGTTAAAACATTACATCCCAAAGTATTTGGAGGAATTCTAAACAGGCAAGACAACCCCTCAGATAGGGAGCAAATGCAGCAATACAACATCCCCCAGTTAGATGTTGTTATTGTAGATTTATATCCCTTCGAAAAAACAGTTTCTAGTGGAGCTTCCCAAGAAGATATTATAGAAAAAATTGATATTGGCGGCATCTCACTAATTCGTGCTGCTGCAAAAAATTTCAAAGACACTATTTGCGTATCATCAATGGAAGATTACTCTGAATTTTTAGAACTTATTTCTCAAAACCAGGGTGCTATTGACATTGCAGCTAGAAGACATTTTGCAGCAAAAGCTTTTAATGTTTCTTCTAACTATGACACCGCAATTTTCAATTATTTTAATGCAGACCAAGAGATTACGGCGCTTAAAATTTCACAGACAAATGCAAATGTGTTGCGATATGGAGAAAACCCCCATCAAAAAGGATTTTTCTTTGGAGATTTTGACCAAATGTTTGACAAGCTTCACGGAAAAGAATTGAGCTACAACAATCTTCTTGATGTTGATGCAGCGGTAAACCTCATGAATGAATTTACGGGAGAGCAGCCTACATTTGCTATTTTAAAACACAACAACGCTTGCGGTTTTGCTCAACGTGAGAGTGTACACAAGGCCTATATTGATGCCTTGGCTGGGGATCCTGTTTCTGCCTTTGGAGGTGTTTTAATTTGTAACACACAAATTGATGCAGCTACAGCAAATGAAATTCATACATTATTTTGCGAGGTTGTGATTGCTCCTTCTTTTGCCAGTGATGCTATTGAAATTTTAAAAGGAAAGAAAAATAGAATCTTATTGACACAAAAACAAGTTACACTCTCAAAAACAACCGTAAGAACATGCCTTAACGGAACGTTGGTGCAGGACAGAAATACCATCACCGACACCCGTGAAGGATTAACTCACCCAACAAGTAAAAAACCAACCTCACAAGAGCTGAAAGATTTACTTTTTGCATCCAAAATTTGCAAGCACACCAAATCAAATACAATTGTACTGGCTAAAAACGGTCAGTTATGTGCTAGTGGAACAGGACAAACCTCTCGTGTAGATGCCCTAAATCAAGCCATAGAAAAGGCAAAAAACTTTAATTTCGATCTTCAAGGAGCGGTGATGGCTAGTGATGCTTTCTTCCCTTTTCCTGACTGTGTAGAAATTGCAGATACCGCAGGAATAACCGCTGTAATACAACCAGGAGGCTCCATAAAAGATCAGTTAAGTATCGATTATTGTGATGCAAATAATGTTTCAATGGTATTTACAGCAACACGTCATTTTAAGCATTAAATTTTAGTACATTTGTGTAAGAGCCTAAACAAGAACGTATAATTAAAACACCACAATAACACCCATGGGATTTTTTGATTTCCTTACTGAAGAGATTGCCATAGACCTAGGAACGGCAAACACGCTTATTATTCATAACGATAAAGTAGTAGTAGATGCACCATCTATTGTTGCACGAGATCGTGAAACTGGTAAAATAATAGCCGTTGGTAGAGAGGCAGCTTTAATGCAAGGAAAGACCCATGAAAACATCAAAACAATTAGGCCTCTTAAGGACGGAGTAATTGCAGATTTTGATGCCAGTGAACAGATGATAAATATATTCATCAAAGACATTCCAGCTTTAAAGAAAAAATGGATCACACCTTCACTGAGAATGGTAATATGTATTCCAAGTGGTATTACAGAAGTGGAGATGCGCGCTGTAAAAGAAAGTGCAGAAAGAGTTAACGGAAAAGAAGTATACCTAATCCATGAGCCAATGGCAGCAGCCATAGGTATTGGTGTAGATATTATGCAACCTAAAGGTAACATGGTGGTAGACATAGGAGGTGGTACAACAGAAATTGCAGTAATAGCTCTTGGAGGTATTGTTTGTGACAAATCTGTGAAGGTTGCCGGAGACGTATTTACCAATGATATTGTGTATTACATGCGCACCCAACACAATTTATATGTTGGAGATAGAACCGCCGAGAAAATTAAAATACAAATTGGTGCTGCCACAGAAGATTTAGAACTTCCCCCAGAAGAAATGGCAGTTCAAGGTCGTGATTTGTTAACAGGGAAACCAAAACAAGTAATGACAGGGTATCGTGAAATTGCAAAAGCGCTAGATAAATCTATTCTACGCATCGAAGATGCTGTGATGGAAACCCTATCACAAACACCACCAGAATTGGCTGCAGATATATACAACACGGGTATTTATCTTGCCGGTGGAGGATCTATGCTAAGAGGTCTTGACAAACGTTTATCTCAAAAAACAGACCTGCCAGTATACATTGCAGAAGACCCTCTAAGAGCTGTAGTTCGTGGAACGGGTATTACCCTAAAAAACCTTGCTAAATACAAGAGTGTTTTAATTGGTAAGGGCTAAGAAATCAAAAATTAAACGAGCCAGTCTTTTTGGAAAAAACAGTTAACTAAAATAGGATCTCTTGACACCATAAATTCATGCAGCAAATTATTTATTTCTTTATCAAGAACAAAAATTTTCTGTTGTTTGCATTATTGTTTTTAATTTCCTTTATCCTAACGCTTGAGTCCCACTCATACCACAACAGTAAACTGATAAGTTCTACTAATTTTTTTAGCGCAAAAGTGTACAGTGTAACATCAAATATCACTGAGTATTTTGATCTTAAAGAGCAAAACAAAATACTTTTAGAGCAAAACAGCAGTCTTTTAAAGTATCAGGCAAACACCAATACCCCAATCTCACAAATACCCTTAGATAGTCTTTTATCAAAAAACTTTGAATTTACAGCAGCCAGGGTGATTAACAATGTGTACAACAAAACCAACAACCACATCACTATAGATAAAGGGCAAAATGACACCATAGAGCCTGATATGGGTGTTATTACATCCAAAGGTATTGTGGGTATTATAAATAAAACAAGTGGCAAATACGCAAGGATACAATCTTTGCTAAACACCAAGAGCCAAATTAATGCACAACTAAAAAAATCAAAACATTTTGGGTTTTTAACCTGGAACACACAAAACCCACATGTTGTACAACTTACCGAAATCCCTAAACTAGCACCTATTGCTGTTGGAGACACTATTATAACGGGTGGAAATTCTGCGATCTTCCCTAAAGGAATTTTAGTGGGCAGGGTTGCAAACTACACCCTGGAAAATAACGACAGCTACACAGTTGATGTGAGGTTATTTAACGACATGACAAACCTAAGCCATGTTTTTATAATTAAAAACAAAAATAAGCAAGAGATTATTCAACTTCAATCCAGTGACGATGCAGAATAATCAAATCATTTTAAATATAGTTCGCTTTGTTGTCTTAATGCTCTTACAGGTTATTGTATTAAACCATATTAATTTTTTAGGATATGTAAATCCATATGCATATCTGATTTTCATACTACTGTTCCCCTTTGATGCAAGCAAGACACTGCTCATTTTTTTAAGTTTCTTATTAGGACTTAGTATAGATTTATTTTCAGATTCTGGGGGAGTACACGCCGCGGCATGCGTGCTTGTTGGATTTTTACGTCCTGGTATACTGAAATTTTCTTTTGGTGTGAGCTATGAATACAATGCTGTAAAACTAAATAAAGTTACCTTTAAAGAACGTGTATTATACATTACACTAATGGTGTTTATACATCACTTTGTGTTGTTTGGTCTAGAGATTTTTAGCCTATCTCACATTGTTTTAATACTAAAGTCAACGCTATTTTCTGGAATATTCAGTGTGCTACTAATATTATGCACACTACTTTTGTTCAACACAAAAGAAAACTAGAAGTAATACATTAAAGGATACTACTAAAATATAAATGAGAAAGTTTTTATTGCTTTTTATTGTTCTTGTTACTGCCTTTGTATTTACTGGGCGGCTCTTTTATTTGCAAATTTATGACACTTCTTTTGCAAAGCTTTCTGAAAATAATGCAGTAAAAACGGTCTATGATTTCCCGCAAAGAGGATATATATTTGATAGAAACGGCTCCTTATTGGTGCAAAACCAGCCGTCCTATGATGTAATGGTTATCCCAAGAGAGATTAAAGATTTGGACACGGTGGTGTTTTGTGAACTGCTAGATATTTCTAAAGAAAAATTTCTAAAAAAGCTTGCTACTGCAAAGCGATATTCACCTCGTTTGGCCTCGCCAATAATACCACAACTCACTAAAGAAGAATACGCCTCACTCTCTGAAAAGATACATAAGCATCGTGGGTTTTTTATTCAAAAAAGATCCTTGCGAGATTATGAAGTGTCACATTCTGCAAATGTCCTTGGGTACATTAGAGAAGTAGATCAAAATATTATTGACAGAAACCCTGCCTATGAATTGGGAGAAATAATAGGAATGACGGGTATTGAAAAACAATACGAACAAATATTACGAGGCACAAAAGGGGTAAAATACATTCAAAAGGATAGATTCAACAGAGATATAGGTACCTACAAAGAAGGGATTTTTGACACACTACCAAAACGAGGAAAAGACATCACCCTCACTATTGATGCTGCACTTCAGGCCTACGGAGAAAAGCTATTTACAAACAAACGAGGTGGTATTGTTGCAATAGAACCTTCCTCAGGAGAGATTTTATCTCTAGTTACAGCACCCTACTATGATCCAGGCTTACTGGTGGGAAGAGAACGTTCTGAAAATTTCACCAAACTGTATTATGACACCATAGCCATTCCTCTTTTTGATAGAGGTCTTAAAGCAGAGTATCCACCAGGGTCTCCATTTAAAACCCTAACAGCGCTTATTGCTATGCAAGAAAATGTAGTGCGTCTTGATGAAAAAATTGAATGTCGGGGAGGATATTATTACGGAAAAAGAGGACGTAAATTAGGATGTCATGAGCACAAAAGCCCTATAAACTTGCAAGGAGGAATTGCCAAATCTTGCAACACCTATTTTTGTACCGTTTACAAACGTGTGATTGAAAAATACAACACACCTCAACAAGGAATTGACAATTGGAAAAACCATTTAACAAGTTTTGGTTTAGGAAACTATCTTGGATATGACCTGCCCGTTGGTAGTAAGGGCAAGATACCTAGTTCAAAAACATACAATGCAAAATATCCAAACAACAATTGGTATGCAACGGCAACCATATCAAATGCTATAGGTCAAGGAGAGGTGCTCTTAACGCCCATACAAATGGCAAACTTTACGGCAGCTATAGCCAACAGAGGTTGGTGGGTACGCCCTCATGTGATAAAAAAAATACAAGATCATGACACTATAGCAAAGGGCTTTAAACACAAAAACAAAACAAGCATAGATCCAAAGTATTTTGAGCCTATTATAGAGGGTATGCATGATGTATATAGAGACGGAACAGCTTCTTTTTTAGAAATACCTGACATAGAAATTTGCGGAAAAACCGGAACTGCAGAAAATTTTAAAAAAATTAATGGTAGTGTAAAACAACTTACAGACCACTCAGTTTTTGTTGCCTTTGCCCCTAAAGACAACCCGAAAATCGCCATTGCTGTTTTTGTTGAAAATGGATATTGGGGTGCGCGTTGGGCAGGAAGAATTGCTAGTCTTATGATAGAGAAGTACATCAAAGGAGAAATCACCAGAACAGATATGGAGGCTTTTGTTTTAAACGGATCATTGGAAGAGGAGTACAACAAACCTTATGCTGGAAAGCCATTTAAAATCAACCAATAATGGCGACAATAAAAAACACATTAAAATTTGATTGGATTATCATCCTGCTATTTTTATCCTTGGTAAGCATTGGATGGGTAAATATCTACTCTGCATCATATACTCAATCTGGCGGTAGCTTTTTTGACTTTAGTAATATTTACACAAAGCAGCTGCTTTGGATTTGCCTAAGCTTTATACTTATTGTATTTATTTTAGCCCTAGAGGCAAAGTTTTATGAGCGGTTTTCGAGTATTATTTATCTAGTATCATTAATTACACTTCTTGGACTCTATGTACTGGGAAATAATGTAAATGGTGCCACATCATGGTATTTAATTGGCCCAGCAAGCATACAACCTAGTGAGTTTGCTAAGGCAGCAACAGCACTAGCGCTGGCAAAATATGTGAGTGATATACAAACCAACATGAACGCTTTTAAAGATCAGCTCAAAGCGTTTCTTATTTTGGCCCTGCCTGCTATATTTATTATTCCGCAGCCAGACCCAGGTAGCGCTTTAATCTATGTTGCCTTTATTTTTCCATTGTATCGTGAAGGGCTCCATTTTGTTTACTTACTGCTTGGTTTTTTTGCAGCCGCACTGTTTGTAGGAACCTTAGTTATAGGTGCTCCTTGGATTGGACTTTTAGTGGCACTTATTACCATTGGTATCTTCCTTAGGAATAAAAAACAAAAGAAAAAACCCTCTATTTTTAAATATGCAACCATTGCCTTGGCGTGTATTAGTTTTGCTTTTTCTGTAAGTTATATATTTAACAATGTGTTCGAGCAGCGCCACAGAGACAGATTTAATATTGTACTAGGTAAAGAAATAGACACCAAGGGGATAGGATATAACACCAACCAAAGTGAAATTGCTATTGGCAGTGGTGGATGGTTTGGTAAAGGTTGGACCCAAGGCACACAAACCAAAGGTAATTTTGTTCCAGAGCAACACACGGATTATATTTTTAGTACCGTTGGGGAAGAATGGGGTTTTATCGGTAGCCTAGGGGTGGTCATTTTATTTATCTTTTTAATAATACGGGTACTAGTTCTGGCAGAGCAACAAAAGAGCCAATTTGCTCGGGTGTATGGATATAGTGTAGGCGCTATCCTTTTCTTTCACTTTTTTATAAATGTGGGGATGGTAACTGGCTTGTTTCCTACCGTAGGGATTCCATTACCTTTCTTTAGCTATGGAGGGTCCGGTTTATGGGGCTTTACTATTTTACTCTTTATTTTTGTAAGACTTGATGCTTCAAACTATTACTACACATAAAAGGTATTAATTTTTCACATCTAATGCATCTCGAAGGGCATTACCAACCAACATAAATGCAGTTACCAAACTCATAATGGCAAGCCCTGGAATAATTGCCAGATAAGGCTTACCCAACACAATATAGCTGTAATGATCTTTAATAATACCTCCCCAACTAGGCATTGGGGGCTGGGCTCCAATACCCAAAAAGCTAAGTCCACTTTCTATAAGGATTGCACCTGCAAAATTAGCCGCACTAATGATGATAACTGGCGCCATAATATTGGGTAATATATGCTTTGTGATAATTCTATAATCTGTGAAACCTAAGGCTCTGGCAGCAGTTACATATTGCATTTGCTTTACACTCATCACCTGCCCTCTTACCACTCTAGCAACTTCTACCCACATGGTGAGTCCCACGGCTATAAAAACCTGCCAAAAACCCTTTCCAAGAGCCAAGGTAATGGCAATGACTAATAAAAGAGTTGGGATGGACCATGTAACATTAATAATCCACATGATAATGGCATCTACTTTTCCGCCAAAATAACCAGCAACAGCGCCCAGTGAAACACCTATTATAAGAGATATAAAAACAGCAACAAAACCGATAGCCAAAGAAATACGTATGCCAATTAACATCCTGCTAAGCAAATCTCGGCCATACTTATCGGTGCCTAACAAAAAAGTTTGTTCTTTAATATACCTAGTAGGAATCTGGCTTGATGCCGCAAGATTTGGAAAGCGGTCAAGTGAAAAATCTTTTGTAAGTCCAGAGCCATCTTCTGTGTACTGAGAGATAGAAATACCATTTTGCAAAACACTGTAGTCACTTATTGGAATTTCTGTAGTAGCATTTTCATTGCCAAAGAAAAAAGTATAAAACCCTTTTTGCTTTTCTAATCCAGCAGGTAAAACAAGCATTTTAACTGTAAATCCTGGCGCTTTGGAATGTATAGACAAATGCATTTGATTTGCGTTTTCACTATTATCTGGTGCCAAGCCGTAGGCAAAAATTGCCACCAGCACAGCCAAGGTTAAAAACACAACACTCAGCATTCCCCAAAAGTTTTTACAAAACTTCTGAAAGGCTAATTGTGATAATGATGTAGCTTTTTTCACAACGTAAATGTAGCAAAACTTAGCCACTTATAAGGCAGAAAAAAACCTGCTATAATTGGTGAATCATAGCAGGTTTTGTGGATTTTAAAAAAAATTAATTTTTAAGTTTTGGTGCATTTCCATTTTTAATGTTTGCCAGCTTTAGATCTTGCAAAACACTAATTGCCTCTTCAAGGTAAACATCTTTAGTTAGGTTTTTATGCCATCTTTTACGTTTCTCAACTAAGGTGGTGTCTTCACGCATCAAAACTAGCTCATCTGGGAGTGAGCGATAACTTAATTTATTGTCATAGGTGTCTAAAGAATCAAATTTATTTACAGCCTGCTTATTTTCATCTATTTGGGCAGTGTAGCCAGTTAAATTTAGTGTTACATCCATTTGATCACGACGCTCTTTTATGTACAAAGCGTTTTGTTCGATAAGTTTTAATTGATTGTTTTGAGCAATTCGTTCTCTACTTTTATCTATGGTTTCTTGGTAATCTATATATCCTTCCCAAAGCTGAAAGCTTGCTGGAGATATTTTATCATAAGGCAACGGGTTGTCATAATCTCGCTCTCCTACATCAAAATAACTGTACCTATCTGGCATCACCACATCACTTTTAACGCCTTCTAACTGAGTAGACCCTCCATTGACTCTATAAAATTTTTGAGTGGTTAGCTTCAAAGCGCCCATATCTCCTTGATCATTTTTACGCAACCATCTATTTAAATCTACTACATTTTGAACCGTACCTTTACCATAGGTTTGTTTGCTTCCGATGATAATAGCTCTTTTATAATCTTGCATGGCTGCTGCCAATATTTCTGAGGCAGATGCAGAAAGCTCGTTTACTAAAATAACAAGAGGGCCATCCCAAATAATTGCGGCATCTTTATCTTCTAGCACATCTTTAGTACCATCACTACTTGCAACTTGTACAACGGGGCCTTCTTTAATGAAAAGCCCTGCAATATCAACTGCAGTTCTTAGAGAACCTCCACCATTATTTCTTAAATCTAGCACCAAGCCCTCTATCCCCTCTTTTTTAAGGCTAAGAATTTCTTTTTTAATATCTGTGGCTGCATTTCGCTCTGTGTAGTTTTGCATGTTAAAGTAAAATGCCGGCAAATTAATCAAACCATAGGTGTTGTCTTGTTTACCAATTACTGTAGATTTTGCATAGGTCTCTTCCAATTCTACAACATCACGTGTTATTATTTCTTCTCTTATGGATCCGTCTACTCCCTTTACAGTAAGTATTACTTTTGATCCCTTTGGCCCTTTAATTAGTTTTACAGCATCATCAATTCTCATCCCAACAATACTAACAGGCTCAAGTTCATCTTCTTGTCTAACTTTCAATAAAACATCTCCTACCTCGACGTGCTCACCACGCCAAGCAGGCCCACCACTAATAACTTCTATAACGTTTATATAGTCTTTCTTTTTTTGGAGTCTGGCTCCAACACCTTCTAGTTTTCCAGACATACGTTGGTCAAAACGATCTCTATCTGGAGGCGCCATATAGTTTGTGTGTGGGTCAAACTGCTCCACAATTGTGGTTAAGAAAATAGCAAAATAATCTTTTCGTTGCAGATCATCTGTAAAATCATAATACTCCTCTAAGCTTGTTTGTGTAGAGGCTCTAGATTTTTCTTCTAATTGAGTATCTGTTAGGTCTTCATTAACTGTGGCAATGTACTTTTTTGATTGTTTAAGAGCCTCAGCCTTTCTTTTTTCAACGGTTTGTTTTTCTTCTAGAAAATCATAATAGGTAGAGATGGTAGAAAACTTTAATTGTTTTCTCCAACGGGCCTGCAACTCTTTTTTATTGTTTGCATAGCTAGAGGCATCGTAATCTACATTTATGGTTTCATCTTTTGTATAATCAAAAGGAGTGTTTAATGCGTTTTGATAGATTTTTTTTGATTCCTCCATACGCAGTACTAGACGATCATAAACCAAATTAAAGAAAGACAAATCTTTCATTTTTAATTGGTCATCAATCTGGAGTTTATACTGCTCAAATTCTTGAATATCCTGCGCTAAAAAATAACGCTTAATAGGGTCAACCCCATCAATAAAATTGGTGTATACGGCCTTAGAAAAAACATCATCTATGGGCGGGGCATCATAGTGCCATTTTTCAAGAACATAGGTTACCAAATCTATTAAAAGTTTGTCTTTCTCTGGATTATCAAAGCTTTTGGTGGTAAAGCTGCAAGATGCTGCCGCCACAAAAACAGCCAATAAGAGTACTTTAAAATTCTTTTTCATCAGTTGCATAAACTATCTTTTTAAATCACGTTAAAAATATATAAAAAACCATGCCAAGCCTCTTTATAATTCCTATTTTTTTGTTAATAGATGGCTAAAAATTGTTATTTTTCTCCATGGTTATACATACAATTAATAACTGTATTTTTGTAGGACAAACACAGGATCAATGAACGCAAAAAAACCATTAATTTTAGTTACTAATGACGATGGCATTACTGCCCCTGGAATAAGAGCACTCATTGAAGTAGCAACTACTTTTGGAGATGTTGTGGTGGTAGCTCCAGATGCACCCCAAAGTGCAATGGGTCATGCCATAACTATTAACGATACGATATACTGTAATAGTATACTAATTGACAAAGATGCTCCTCAAAAAGAATATAGTTGTAGTGGCACTCCCGTAGATTGTGTGAAAATTGCCATTAACGAATTACTAGACAGAAAACCAGATTTATGCCTAAGTGGCGTAAACCATGGCAGTAATTCTTCTATTAATGTAATATATAGCGGTACCATGAGCGCAGCTGTTGAGGCAGGAACCGTTGGTATTCCATCTATTGGGTTTTCTTTATTAGACTACTCTCTAGAGGCAGATTTTGAACCTGCAAAAAAATACATCAAGCTATTGGTAGAAGAATGTCTTGCTCAGGGGCTCCCCTCTGGAGTTGTACTTAATGTAAACATCCCTAAACTACCGCAAGAGAAAATTAAAGGTGTAAAAGTGTGCAGACAAGCAGATGCGTATTGGCAAGAAAAATTTGACAAAAGAACAAGCCCACTTGGCAGAGATTATTACTGGCTCACAGGAGAGTTTATCAATAAAGATAAAGGCGAAGACACTGACGAATGGGCGCTTGCCAATGGATACGTATCTGTGGTTCCAGTACAATTCGATTTAACAGCACACCATGCCATAAAAGACATTAATACCTGGAATTTATAGATGAAAAAACAAATAACAATAGGCTTTCTAACCGGAATCATTGCAAATGTAATAGGAGTTGGCATGTGTATGGTCATCATATCCTTTTTAAAAGGAACGAGCGTTTCAGAAGTTTTTGATTTTTACTTAAAAACTGGAAATGCATGGGCAGTATTAACATTGGGGGCTTTACCAAACCTGGTATTGTTTTTTGGTTTTTTAAAGTTTGATCGAGATTACCGAGCTAGAGGTGTGGTAATGGCTACATTTATTGCAGCTATTGCAGCATATGTACTATATTTTAATTAATTTTTGTTTCTGAAATTTTAGAACAACATACTATATGAAGTATTATATCATTGCAGGAGAGGCCTCAGGAGATTTGCATGGTGCAAACCTAATCAAATCAATAAAGGCTAAAGATTCAAAAGCTAGTTTTAGGTTTTGGGGTGGAGATTTAATGCAACAACAAACCCAAGGTCTGGTAAAACATTACAGAGATCTTGCCTTTATGGGTTTTATTGAAGTTCTGTTTAACCTAAGAACTATTTTTAAAAATATTTCTATTTGCAAAAAAGATATTACAGCCTTCCAACCAGATGTAATTATCTTTATAGACTACCCTGGATTTAATTTACGTATTGCCAAATGGGCAAAGAAAGAGGGTTTCAAAACACATTATTATATCTCCCCTCAAATATGGGCCTGGAAAGAAGGAAGAATTAAAGACATAAAAGCAGATGTGGATGCCATGTATGTTATCCTTCCCTTTGAGAAAGACTTCTACCAAGACAAACATAATTTTCCGGTACATTTTGTTGGACACCCGCTTATTGACGCCATTAACAATAGAGAACAGACAAACAAAGAAGCATTTGCCAAACTTCATGGACTAGACCAAAGGCCTATTATTGCGCTGCTGCCAGGAAGCAGAAAGCAAGAGATATCAAAAATGCTGCGTATTATGCTATCTATTACAGATACCTTTGAAGACTACCAATTTGTGATAGCGGGAGCCCCAAGTCAAGACGCATCATTTTATGCGCCTTTTTTAAACAAGCAAAACATACACCTACTGTTAAACAAAACCTATGATTTACTTTCGGTATCTCATGCTGCTATTGTTACCTCAGGAACAGCTACCCTAGAAACAGCACTCTTTAAAGTACCGCAAGTTGTTTGTTACAAAGGAAATGCAATATCTGTGGCCATTGCAAGACAGGTTGTTAAGCTTAAATACATTTCTCTAGTTAACCTTATTCTAGACAAAGAAGTGGTTACAGAGCTCATCCAGGGAGATTTCAACACACTGCGTTTAATAGAAGAACTCACCAAAATTCTAGACAAAGACAATAGAGCATCATTGCTTAAGTCTTACGATGCCTTAGAGCAAAAATTAGGGGGAATAGGCGCCAGTGATACAACGGGACAGCTAATCGTTGACGCGCTTAAATAAAGGGCTGCAATTTTCTTTTAAAACAAATTTGCGCAACCCAAAACAAAGTAATGAATAGATTTTTAGTACTTTTAAAAAATACTCCCAAGGTTATAGGTTTTTCAAGCCTATAGATTGAAACACTCCAACCCCTTTATAATTACTACCGCCTTAGCATTTGCCCTAGGTATTAGCATTGGTTTTTTTAAAGCTGACTCTCTCCCTCTGCTACTGCCAGTAGTATGTTTGCTATTTGTGGTACTAGCTGTTTTTTGGTTTACAAGTAGAAATAGTTTTTACAACAGCCCCTGGTTTGGCGGGGTACTATGTCTGTTTTTTATAACACTGGGCTGTTATAAGTACCAAATCACAATTCCTGAATTTCAGCAACAGCATTACATACATACCCTAACCCAGCAAAGACCACTTGTACAACTACAGATTAAAGAAATCTTAAAGCCAGATACCTATAATTACAAATACAGAGCGGTCATAGAAGCCCTAGAGGGAGTTTCGTGCAAAGGGGATATAGTTTACCTAATTACCAAAGACAGTCTAGCAAAACCACTTACTATTGGTGATAGGGTTATATTAAATGGAAAATTAGTTCCTGTAGTTGGGCCAAAAAACCCTTTCCAATTTAACTATGCCGCTTATTTAAAAAATCAAGGCATATATCATGAAATTCGTGGCAGCTATAATGAGATTTTAAAACTACAGCAAGCTGCATCCTCTTTAAAAGGATATGCAGAAAAATTTAGAAACTACTGCATTTACATACTAGCACAAACAAGCATTTCTCAAAAAGAATTGGCCGTCATACAGGCATTAATTTTAGGACAAAAAAAAGCCTTAGACAAACAACTATACCAAAGTTATGCGGCTGCAGGAGCCGTCCACATATTAGCAGTTTCTGGATTACACGTAGGCATACTATATGCTATATTACTGACACTGCTAGCTCCAGTAACTAGACTTGAAAAAGGAGAAATTATTCGTAGCGTGTCTATTGTTTTGAGCTTGTGGTGTTACGCCCTTGTTACAGGATTATCTGCCTCAGTGTGCAGAGCTGTTACCATGTTTAGTTTTTTTGCTTTTGCGCAAGCTTTGGGTAGAAAAACCAGTACTATCAATACCCTGAGTTTATCATTTATATGTTTGTTAATGTACAATCCTTTGTATGTATTCCAAGTTGGGTTTCAATTAAGTTACCTAGCGGTTTTGTCAATTATTACAATACAACCCAAACTTGCAAGTTATTACACACCTAGTAACAAACTAACCAAATTACTATGGAGTACCATGACCGTTACTATTGCCGCGCAAATTGGGCTTGGGCCATTGAGTATCTATTATTTTAATCAATTTCCAGGATTATTTTTCATTACCAACATCATTGTATTGCCTTTACTTGGAGCGGTATTAAGTATTGGGTTTGTGATAGTAATTCTTGGATGTTTTAATATCCTGCCAGATAGTGTGGCAAAAACATATGGTAACATGATAGCCATACTCAATGATTTTATTACCTGGATAGCGGCCCAAGATGCTTTTTTATTTAAAGAGATTTCTTTCCCTAAGACGTTTTTATTAATGAGCTATGGTATTATTATCTGCCTTTTGTTGTTATGCAGAAAATGGAATTTCAAAAACCTGATGTTTCTCCTAGGATCTTGCGGAATTACCTTGGGGGTTTTAACCATAATGAAAGTGTATCCAACACCGGGGCACCTTATTGTATTTCACAAATACAAACAAACACTCCTTGGGGTTAAACAAAAACACCAAACAACTTTGTTTGTTCCAGACAGTATAACTCCCGCTCTGGCCAGTCTCATTTCAAGTTACAAAACAGCAAATTACAACAGCAGTAGTGCACAAAAAAAATTACCTAAGGTGTTTACCTATAAAGAGACACCTGTTTTAATTATGGATAGTGTTGGAGTGTTTCCAAAAGCCTTACAAAAACCAATTGTTGTATTAACTCAAAACACGCAAATACATCTTGCGCGTTTTATAGATAGTGTATCGCCCAGGCGCATCATAGCAGATGGAAGCAATTATAAAAGCTACGTAGATCGTTGGAGACAAACATGCATTGAAAAAAAAATCCCTTTTCATAGCACCTATGAAAAGGGGGCTTTTATATGGCAATAAGTATTACCTGGATTTAAAAGTACCTTTAAAATTTTTTTGATACATATCCCACTGTGCTCTGGTGGTAACCTCCTTGTATTTATCTGTAGCAATCATTTTTAAATACAGCTCTAACTCTTGAGGTGTTTGATACCCAACTATAGACTGAATTAATGTCCCGTCACTCTCAAAAAATGCCAAACTAGGATATCCTTGAAGTCTTAAAGCATCTGCAAAAAAATGAGTAGCATTTCTACCGCGTTTAGCCTCTCTGTAATTTGGGTTTGTGTAGGTAAACCCCTGATATGTGATTGGGTCTTTACCCTCTGCATTAAACTTTACAGGGTAAAAGTGCTTGCTTATATAGGCAATCACATCTGGGTTACTAAAGGTGTTTTTATCTAGTAATTTACAAGGGCCACACCAGGTGGTGTAGACATCCATAAATATTTTTTTAGGCATTTTTTGTTGGGCAAGCAGCGCCTGATCCATAGACATCCATGCTATTTCTTGAGCTGTTAAGGCTGCTGTAGAGATTAAAAAAACGAGAAGTAAAATAGCTTTTTTCATAAACTGTAATAAACAAAAAACGTTCCATACATGGAACGTTTTTTATGAGTGTAAATTGTACTGTTAGCGAACTCCATGCATTAATTTCTTAATAACAGGATATAATGCAGCAGACAAAACACCAAGTCCTATTGCAACAGCTGTTAGCAACCAGAAAAAGTAACTTAATCCCTCTGACTTAGCAATACCCTCTGAGGCTTCTCCAAAAACACCAGCTAACTTCATACCTATGGCCACCGCTAGGTACCAAATACCGAACATCATTGCTATCATTCTTCCAGGCACTAACTTACTAACATAGGAAAGTGCTACTGGCGAAATACATAACTCACCCATTGTATGGAAAAAATACACTAAAATTAACCATATCATGCTTACAGATGCGGTTTTAGCACCTACAGGAATATCTGCTGCTCCAATTGCAACACATGCCATACCAATACCAAGTAAAACCATACCTATAGCATATTTCATGTTAGCGTTAGGATTATATTTACTCTCCCACCATTTTGAAAACAGAGGAGCCATTGCTATAATAAATAAAGAATTTAACACCCCAAACCAAGATGCAGGTACCTCTGCAATTTCTTTTTGGAATTCGGTGTATAACATCCATAGAGCAATAATCCATATAATGATAAAACTTAATCCCAAAAATATATTTGACAATGCATATTTTGAGAATGTCTTCTTAAACAACAACCACAATACCCATGTAATGATACCTAGAGGTATTATTGTCATTAATGAATTAATAACTTTAAAGATTAATGCGGTATCTCCCTCTAAAACTCTTTGTGTATAATCTCTAGCAAAAATGGTTAAAGAACTTGGGGCTTGTTCAAAAATTGCCCAGAAGAAAATTGTTATAAATGCAAAGAAAACAACTGCAATCATACGATCTCTTATAATTCGAGTATATTTTGGAATTCTTATAAATAGCAACATTATGAACAAGATCAATGCAAAAATTATGATGATGTTTGGACCAGACATGCCAAAAGCCTCAAAATTAAAAAGGTTGTACTTCCCGTCACTAATCTTAGCTACAGGATCATTTAAAATCCAAGCTAAACCAAGTACAGAAGAGATAGCAATTAAAGTTAACTGAAATGGGGTAAATGGATTTAATTTATTTTCATCTAAGGAGGTGTCTATTGTTTCATCAATTTCCACAGAAGGTTTTAACCCTATACTCCCAAAAATATCCTGAGCAAACCAAAATTGCAACAAGCCAAATAACATAAAGATTCCAGCCACTCCAAATCCCCAACTCCAACCTATTGTTTCTCCTAAGTACCCACAAAGTAAAATTCCTAAAAATGCACCAGCATTAACTCCCATATAAAAAATAGTATAAGCTCCATCTTTCTTCTCAGGTTTATCAGCATACATTTTAGAAATAATTGAAGTCATGTTTGGTTTAAAAAAACCACTACCAAAAACAAGTAATGTCAACCCAGTATATATAAAAAAAGGTGTTTCAATTGCCATCGCTCCATGACCTAAAGTCATAAGTAAGGCCCCTATAACAACTGCCCATCTATACCCAATTTTCTTGTCTGCCATATATCCACCTAATAATGTGGATAGATAAACTAATGATGTATATGTACCAAAAATAGCAAAAGCGTGTTCTCTTGGCCAGCCCCAACCACCATCCATTAAGGATGCGGTAAAAAACATAACTAATAATGCTCGCATTCCATAATAAGAAAAACGCTCCCACATTTCAGTAAAAAATAGCACAAACAACCCAGCTGGGTGTCCTATAACTTTGTCTTTAAATAGGTTTTCAATATCTGTATTCATATTTTAATTTTAAGTTATTTAAATAAAGGAGCCTTGTATTTTTATGGAAGGCTTTATTTATTATTAATCCTAGGTTAATTCAAATTATTCTGTTTGGGTATTAATTATTCTTTCATTATCCTCAGCGCCATGTGTTAATTTTTCAAGTTTATTTCTAAACACCATGACCAATAAACCAAATAGTACACAAAAAACAGCAATACCAGTAAAAATAGTATACTCTCCAAGTTCAGAAGCTGATTCACCTAAAAGACCTGCAAGTTTGTTACCAAAACCAGTCATTGCAAAATACACCCCCATCATTATTGAACCGTATTTTACCGGTGATAATTTTGTGATATAAGATAATGCTACAGGTGACAAGCATAATTCACCAATTGTATGGAATAAATAAGCTAATACTAACCAATACATTGCAGAAGAACCCCCGTCATCATATTGCATTGAAGCTCCAGTCATAAAAAAGAAACCTGCCCCCATGATTATTAGCCCTAAAATCATTTTAAATAATGAGGTAGAGAGTTTACCATTTAATTTTCGTTTAGCCCAATACGCAGCGACAACTGTACCAAAAATTATTATAAACATCGCGTTTAAAGACTGAAACCAAGATGCTGGAACTTCCCAACCCATTAACATTCTGTTGGTTTTCTCTGATGCGTAAATATTCATTAACCCCCCAGCTTGCTCAAAAGCTCCCCAAAACACAATTACTAATAAGAATGAAATAAATAGCACAACTACTCTATCTTTTTCGATTTTTGAAAGTGGTCTTTTTGAAGCTGCCTTTTCTTCTTCATTTTCTGAAGTTCCTAAGAAATTACCAACATGTTTTAAATGCTTTTGTCCAAGAACATATTGTATTAAACCTAATGCCATACCAATTCCAGCAAGACCGAAACCGTAATGCCACCCATACACTTCACCAACATAGCCAACAATTAAACTTGATAAGAAAGCACCAACATTAATCCCAATATAAAATATTGTAAAGCCTTTATCCCTTCTAATATCACCTTGTTTATATAAGCCACCTACCATTGTAGAAATATTAGGTTTCAACATACCCACACCTCCAATAATTAAGCCTAATCCTGTGTAGAATGCCCACATCTCTTCCACAGCTAAAACACTATGACCAAATACTAAAAGAATACCTCCAAGTAATACAGATTTTCGCTGCCCTATAAGTTTATCTGCAATGATACCCCCTGGAATAGAAGCTACATAAACAAGCATCGTGTAGGTTCCATATAGTGACAATGCATCTCCATTAGACCAACCTAATCCTGCATTATCTGCAGTTGCTTCTGCTACTAAATAAAGCACGAGAATTGCGCGCATACCATAATAAGAAAAGCGCTCCCACATTTCTGTAAAAAACAGTACGTAGAGTCCTACGGGATGTCCAAATAATTCTTTCGGTTTTACTAATTGGGTAGTTGCCATAGATATATGATTAGTTAGTTAATTGATTATAAGTTCTGTTTTATAAAATTGGTCATTTTAGTGTATAAATGCAGGCGTGTGTTACCTCCATAAATACCGTGATTTTTGTCTGGATAAATAGCCCAATCAAACTGTTTATTGGCCTGCACTAATGCTTCCACCAAACGGGTGGTGTTTTGCACATGTACATTATCATCTGCACTACCGTGCACCAGTAAAAACTTTCCTTTTAAGCCATTCACATGATACATTGGTGAGTTGGTATCATACCCACTAGCATTTTCTTGAGGCGTGGTCATGTACCGCTCTGTATAAATGGTATCATAAAATCTCCAGCTACTTACCGGTGCTACTGCAATTGCCATGGAGAATGTATCTGGACCCTGAAACAAACAGTTACTAGACATAAACCCGCCATAACTCCAACCCCAAATACCAATTCTATTGGCATCTACATAGGGTAGAGCACCCAATTTATTTGCTGCAGTAATTTGATCCTGCACTTCATATTTTCCAAGCTCTAACTGTGTTACTTTCTTAAAATCTCTCCCTTTTAAACCAGTCCCTCTTCCATCTATACACACTACAATATACCCTTGTTGTGCAAGCATCTGGTGCCAATAATCATTAGTCCCGTTCCATTTATTGGCTACATTTTGAGAACCAGGACCCGAGTATTGGTACATAAAAAGGGGATATTTTTTGGAAGGGTCAAAATCCAGAGGTTTTATGGTATACATGTTTAAATCATTCCCGTTTACAGAGATGGTAGAAAATTCTTTTTTAGACATTTTATAACCCGCCACTTTACTGGCTAAATCTGTATTGTCTTTTAATTGTTTAAGTACTGCTGCTGTTTTGGCATCATGCAGAGTAAAGACACTTGGTGTGGTAGCGCTTTGATATGTATTGATATAGTATGAGTAATCTGCGCTAAAGGCGGCGCTGTTGGTTCCAGTGGCTACAGATAGCTCTTTCTTGTTTTTACCTTTTGCGTTAATACTATACACACCACGGTTAATACTGCCGTTTTCTGTACTTTGGTAAAACACGGTATTACTTTTTGGGTCATACCCGTAATAGTTAGTAACCTCCCAAGCACCTTGAGTGATTTGATTTTTAAGATCTCCACTTTTATTAAAATGGTAGATATGATTCCAACCATCACGCTCGCTGGTCCAAATAAAACTATTGTCTTTGAAAAAAGTTAGGTTATCTGTGACATCAACATAGGCATCATCTTTTTCTTGTAACACAAGAGACGTTTGGTTTTTATTGGCGTCAACAAAAATAAGATCTATGGTGTTTTGTTTTCTATTTGTGGTCTGGACGCTCAGCACATTGGTATCTTGAGTCCATTTAATTCTTGGGATGTAATAACTGTTGTACCCAGACAAATCTACATTACTTGTTTTTTCACTCTCAAGATCATAAAGGTGCAATGAAACTTGTGCATTGGGATCTCCAGCTTTAGGATATTTAAAAACTTGTTGGGCTGGGTATAATCCTGTCCCGTACACATCCATAGAAAAACGCGGCACATTGGTTTCATCAAACTTAATATATCCTATTTTAGACCCGTCTTTATTCCACTCAAAAGCTCTTACAAAAGCAAACTCTTCTTCATACACCCAGTCTGTAATACCATTAATAATGCTATTTTTAAGACCGTCTTTGGTGATTTGAGTAGTAACACCAGTGCTTAGGTTTTTAATAAAAATATTATTATCATATCCATAGGCCACTTTGGTTCCGGCAGGATTTAATAATGGTTCTTGTATTTTATTTTCTGAAACAAGTATCATTTTTTTAGTAACCACGTCATACACGTAATAGGTTCCTAGGGTAGAGCGTCTATAGATTTGTTGTAAATCTGTTGCTAATAAAACTTTAGTTTCATCTTCGCTAAGGGTGTATGTATAAAAATAATTCGCATCCTTTATTTGAGATGAAGATACAATTGTGTTTACTTTTTTTCCAGTTATATAATTATACACATCTACAGAAGATCCGCCAGATAGCCTGTTGTAGTTAAGCACTGCATATTGTTTGCCGTTTTTAAGAGAACGTAATTCATCAAGGCCTTGGGTTCTAAAAGCACCGCTCCATATTTCCTCAAGATTGATTTGTTTTTGTTGTCCGGTTACAACATTAAAACTTATAATAAAAAGGAGCAAAAAGCCTAGGCGCATAATTGTATTTAATGTGTTAATTTTATCGTATCACAAGTTTAATAAAATTATATGAAACAAGGCCCTTTTTTGGAGTTAAAAACAAGGATAGCAAGGCGCCAGTAAAAATAGCAACCTCCTAAAAAAATTATTATTTCAAGGTGCTTTGATTTTAAGCAACATTATATGCTTTGTAGTATCTTTGACTTTTAAAACTAAAATGTATGTCAAATCCAATCTCAGGATTTTCAAAACTTTCAAAGGCTCAAAAAATAGCGTGGCTCACTAAGACCTATTTTAACGAAAACGAGCAAGCAACAGACGTGTTAAAGAGGTATTGGAACTCAGACAAGGAGCTACAAAAACTGCATGACGATTTTATAGAAAATACAATATCTAATTATTACTTGCCTATGGGTATTGCGCCAAATTTCTTGGTAAACCAAAATTTATATGCTATCCCAATGGTTATTGAAGAAAGCTCTGTGGTGGCTGCTGCAAGTAATGCTGCAAAATTCTGGCTAGACAAAGGCGGCTTTACAACCCAGGTTATTAGTACCATTAAAAACGGACAGGTTCATCTTAATTTCTTCGGAAATACCGCAGACATGACTGCTTTTTTCGGTGTTATAAAACCCAAACTAATCGCTAGCATTTCTCAGGTTGAAACAAACATGAAAAAACGTGGCGGTGGGCTACTTGATATCCAGCTCATAGATAGCACAGATACCTTAGATGGTTTTTTTCAGCTTCATTGTACTTTTGAAACACTGGACGCCATGGGCGCCAACTTTATAAACACCTGCTTAGAAACCTTTGCACAAACCCTTGAAAGAGAAGCCAAAACTTATAAAGCATTTAACACTTCACAAACCTATCCAGAGGTTGTCATGAGTATTTTGTCTAACTACACTCCAGAATGTTTGGTTAGAGCCTCTGTGTCCTGTCATGTTGATCTTTTAGCGCAAAAAGACCTTGATGGCAGTCTGTTTGCCCAAAAGATAGTTAGAGCCATAGCAATTGCAAAAGCAACTCCAAGAAGAGCCGTTACACACAACAAAGGAATCATGAACGGTATTGACGCCGTTATACTAGCAACTGGTAATGATTTTAGAGCAGTAGAGGCAGCAGTGCATGCATATGCTTGTAAAGATGGCCAATACAGTAGCCTAACACACGCTAGTGTAGAGAACGATATTTTTAAAATGTGGATTGAACTCCCACTTGCTCTTGGAACCGTTGGTGGTTTAACATCACTACACCCTTTGGTAGGTTTTGCTTTTGATTTATTACAAAAGCCAAATGCTAAAAAACTAATGCAGTTAGTAGCTGTTGCCGGCTTGGCACAAAACTTTGCCGCATTGCGCTCTTTGGTGACTACTGGAATCCAAAAAGGACATATGAAAATGCATTTAATGAATATTTTAAACGGAGTTCAAGCAACAGATGCAGAAAAAGCGTTGGCTGTAACACATTTTACATCCCATCAAGTATCTCACAGCGCAGTGATCGCTTTTGTAGAACAACTAAGAGCATAAGGTGAGTAAACAAACCACATATAAAAGCAATGGTAAACTTCTAATTACAGGGGAGTATGTTGTTTTGGATGGGGCCACTGCCCTGGCCATACCCACCAAGTATGGACAATCTCTCACTATTACAGATAACAATGAGCAGACGCTTCACTGGGTTAGCAAAGATCATACAGGCAACATTTGGTTTGAAACACATATAGACCTCACAACCCTTACCAGTAGCAATACATCTAAGATAGCCAAAACACTTTGTACTATTTTACAAACGGCTAGAACACACAACACTTCATTTTTAAAGCAAAGTAAAGGTGTAGCAGTACTAACACAATTAGATTTTCCGAGAGATTGGGGGCTAGGAACTTCCTCTACCCTTATCAACAACATAGCTCAGTGGGCCCAAATAGATGCCTTTACGCTCTTAAAAGAAAGTTTTGGAGGTAGTGGCTATGATATAGCTGCAGCACAGCACAATACCCCTATTTTTTATACCTTAAAAGATAACATGCCACAGGTGCAACCCTGCACGCTTACTTGGAGCTTTACAAAGCATTTGTTTTTTGTGCACCTCAACCAAAAACAAGATAGTAAACAGGCAATTAACACCTACAGGCAACTACAGAACGATTCTAGAATACTTGAGGCCATTACAGATTTAAGCAAAAAAACACTTGTTTGTTACACCCTTGAAGATCTAGAAAGAATTCTAAATGCACATGAAAAGAAGATAGCTTCACTTCTGGGGCAAGCTACTATAAAGGAATTAATATTTCCGGACTACCCAAAGACTATTAAAAGCCTTGGCGCCTGGGGGGGAGACTTTGTCCTGGCCACAGGAAATAAAGAAGACATGGCTTATTTTAAAGCCAAAGGGTATACCACTATCATTGCCTTTGATGATATGATTGCATGAAAAAGCCTAAGAATCAAAACACCTTGTGAGCATTAAAATAGTACAAAAAAAAGCGCAACCCTAAGGTTGCGCTAATTTGTAATTATATGTTTAGGTAACTTAAGCTGTTTTCTTACAAGCTAAAGAATAGACAACTAAACCAAATCCAATTTTGTTAATTGCATCTGCAATGTTATATAGAACTTGCATATCTAGTTCCATTCCGAAGAATAATCCTGCATCACCATACCAACCTGCTGTTCCTGCCATGTAACCAACTGGGTAAATTGCCCAACCAACTAACACGAACCAACAAAGGATTTTGTGTGCATGTAATACATCTCCACCAGCCTCTTTTGCTAGTTTTGCTGCTCCACCTAACCAAATTTCGTATACTATTGCGAAATAAGCTAAACCAGATATTGTTCCCCAAACTACTGAGTCATAACCAGTTTCTCCCATGTATCCTGTAACTAACATGATCACAGAAAGGAAAATTAAACGCCACATTAAAGATTTTTTGGCTCCGGCTACTTTTAGAATTAAGTAGAACTCAACGCACATTAGCGGAACTGTTAAAATCCAATCCACATATCTAAATGCAGTAATGTTCATTGCATCTCCAGCCATAGCTGCATCACGCATGTACATGTAATGTACTGCTGCAATAAAAGTAATTAAACCAGACACTAAAACAGAAGTTCTCCATTTTTTGTCAAATTGATTTAACGATAAGAAAAAGAAAGCAGAAGCTGCCATCATTGCCATACATCCTATAAAGAATGTAAAATTCACTGGGCTGTTTACATCTCCCAAAAGAATTAGTAAAGTAGAATTTGTCATGTTTTATTAATTTTGTTTATTGTTTATAGGTATAAATAAAACAAAAAAAAACGCAACAACCAAACACTTTTTAAAGTAATTTGATAAAATTGAATAAATAATATTATTAATTTGATAAATTTAGCTCATGAACATTAACAATATCTTGATTACCAGCACCTTTTTCTGCCTTTGGCTTACAAGCCAAATCCCAGAAAACGCACAATACAGCATCGGTTTGTTTTTTATTTTTACCCTAGGGATCCTTCATGGATCAAATGACCTCTCTATTGTAGGTAAATTAAAAGAAGTGGCTACCCTAAAAAGGCTGGGGCTATTTTTATCTGGATATATTTTAGTGGTAGTTATTGCAGCGCTTATATTTTATGTGGCACCCAAAATTGCTATGTTATTTTTCATTTTATTTAGTGGGTATCATTTTGGAGAGCAACACTTTCATAAAAGCATGAAGAAAAGTTCTCTAACAAGTGCCATACTATACATGAGCTATGGTTTGGTTGTGCTATTTTTAATACTAGCCTTAAATATAGCAGAGGTTTCAGTCATCATAAAAGATATCATTGGCAATACCCTTGACGCCAACGTATATTACTACAGCTTACTTGGCTCCTTTATTGTCTTTATTTTGATGGGTATCAAATACTACCTTGACCATACCTTTGGTTTTAAAACAATTGCCTACGAGCTTTTCTTGTTACTTGTATTTTATATTGTTTTTAGTAGCTCAAACCTTATATGGAGTTTTGCCATTTACTTTATTCTTTGGCACAGCATTCCATCAATCATAGAGCAGTTAGACTACCTGTATAAAGAGATATCTTGGAAATCGTTTTTAAAGTACATTCAAAAATCATTTCTAGTATGGCTTATCTCTATTATAGCAATTGGCACCCTGTTATACTTATTTAAAGATGATAAGCAGATTTTCCTACCTATTATTTTTTCTTTCCTAGGAGCAATTACTTTTGCGCATTCATTTGTAATTTCAAAAATGTTCAAAAAAAATCCGCCTACATTTAAAAAGTAGGCGGATTGAAATATTATTTTAAGTTCTTTTAAAAGAAATTAGCTCTGTTGTCTTCAATCTCTGCAGCATTTTTAAGTGCTTGGTACACCTTAGTATTTACAGCCGGTGTAGCCGCGCTGTTTAATTGGTTTGCATAAGAAGCATAATTCTCTAAAACTGGAGCATTATTAACAGCTGTAACACGTACTTTAAATACCCCTTTTTCTCCAGCTATTAAACTAGTAGTTTCTCCAGCAGCTTTTGCAAATGCAGTTCCTACAACTTCGGGTTCTGCGCCAGCTCCTGGTATGGTTGGTGCAGCCATGGTAATGGCAGTTGCATTTTGCACTGTAATGCCTTGACTAGAAGCAATAGCATCTAAATCATCACCAGAGATGGTAGCCATAATTTGTTTGGCTTTGTAAGCGTTTCTAAGTTTTGGCATTACCAAAGCAGATGCCTCAGCAATACTCATTAAGCCTTTAGGACTCTTTCTAGTAAGTTGAACAACAACATAACCATCTAGTATACTAAAACGTTTTACATCTCCCACAGACACATCTTCTTCAAAGGCCCAGTTTACAATACTACGATTGTTTCCAACCCCTGGAATGGTAGCATCTAGAGCTCCAATTTTGTTTACAGGCTTTAATGCAAGCTCTTGCGTTTTTGCAATCTGGGAGAAATCACCTTTCTGCGCAGCTACTTCAAACCTAGAGGCGTTTGCAAAAACTTCATTAAGTGTTTTTTCTGAAGCTTCAATTTCTTTAGAGATTGTTGCAAACTTCATCGCTTTTTGCTTGTTCTTTTGTTCTTGAACCTCTACAACATGAAAACCAAACTCTGTTTCTACTACACCAAGAGTTCCGGTGTTGTTGTCAAAAATAAAGTCATTAAAGTCTTTGGTCAATTTTCCTGGTCCAGAGTAGCCCAAATCACCTCCGTTGTCACTGTTTGATTTATCGTCAGACAATGTCTTGGCTAGAGCTTCAAATTTATTTCTGTTTCTTTTTAAAACTCTTGCAATACTATCTGCCATTGCTTTTGCATCTTCTTTACTACGCGAAATAGCATCTGAGGCTCTAAAAGATCCTTGGTATCTTATTAGAATATGTCTTGACTGCACAGAGTCTGGCATTTGTGTTATGCCAATTACTTTTGAAATATTATTATTATTTCCTAATTTATAAGGACCGTAGATACCATTAAGAGGGGTTGCAAAAAGATCTTCTGCGATAGCTTCAGGGATATCACTTTTAAAGAAATACCTGTCCTGGAAAGGAACATCACTATTGTCATTTATAAAATTTTGGTAATCCTGGGTGTTTTCTAAACCTTTTAAAGTCTCTGTAGCGTTTATATTAGAGTTGTAAACCTCACGGTCTTTTAAAAGACTTGTAATAGTGGTTTCTGCATCTGCAATATCTGCATCTGAAGGAGCTTCAGAAAAAGACACAAACTGCACGTCAACCTGCGGAGTTTGCTCGTAATCTGCAGCATTATTTCTAATGTATGCTTCAATTTCTGAATCTGTAACACTTACATCTGTATCTGGTATAGAAGTGTAAGGCACATAGACATACTGCATGTTAATTTTATCGTTCTGGTAACGATACTCCTGCTCACCTTCACTGAGGGTGCTTCTCATACCCGCTTTAATCATGTTGTAATAAGTAGTTTGTAGAGCGCCGCTTTTTAGATTATTTTCATAATCTAACCACTGCTGGTATGCCGTTGGGTTGGTTGCCTTAACATTTGCAATGTATTCTTGTACTTTTAAAGCGCTAAAAACGCCATCGGTATCTTGAAAGGTTGGATTTGAAGCCAGCCCCATACGCAATGACTCTTCAAGTTGCTCCTTCTGAGCTGTAAGACCCAAAGCATCGTATTGCTGTTGTTGCAATACATTGCGCAATTCACGATCCCAAACCATGTTCATTGCCTGAGCAGTAGTTCCGTTTTCTCCCAAGTTACGTTGGGTCAACTCTACTTGCTTCATAAAGATGTCACGGGTAAGTGTTTCTCCGTTTATGGTAGCTACTGTAGTCAATGATTTTTCTGAAGAAAATCCACCGTTACGAATTACATCTGCCAGGATGAATGAAAATAATGCTAATGCTATAATGATAATAAGGAAAACTCCTCTTTTTCTAATGCTGTTTAATATTGCCATCTGTCATTTTTAATTTAAGAACGCTCTACATATAGCGTTCACATTAATTTAGTGGGCGAAAATACCATTTTCCCTGCATTAATAAAATAGTTTTGGTGAAAAGTTACAGCTAAAAGCCACATGAAATTCTAAAGAGAAACAACTAGCTATAAATTTTGATTAACCCACTGCAAGATTGCTTAGGTATCCGGATTACACATTTTAACGCAAACCAGGTCAATTTTGGTGTTAGAAACCTCGATGATTTCTATCTGGTAATTGCCTATTACAACTGTTTCTCCAGCTTGTGGTATGCCTTGGGTAAAATTAACAATCATGCCTCCAAGGGTTTCATAATGCTCATCATCTGGCAGAGAAAGTTTGTAGTTTTCATTTAAATAATCAACCTCTAAGCGCGCCGAAAAACGATAGTAGTTTTCTTCAATAACCTCTTCTATAAGTTCTGTATTATCATGCTCATCTTCTATTTCTCCGAAGAGTTCCTCAATAATATCCTCTACCGTGATAACCCCACTAGTGCCTCCATATTCATCTACCACAACGGCAATGCTCTTGTGTTTTTTACTTAAAATATTAAGCACATCTTTGGCCAACATAGTTTCTGGAACAAACACCACAGGCATAAGTAAACCTTGGAGCGTCTCTGGTTTTTTAAACAAATCAAAAGAATGAACATAGCCAACTACATCATCAATGTTGCCTTTATAAACTATTATTTTGGAAAGTCCAGTTTCAGTAAACTGCAAGCTTAGCTCATCAATAGGGGTATTGATATCAACGGCCACTATTTCGGTTCTTGGTATCATAACCTCGCGAGATTTTATGTCTGAGAAATCTAGTGCGTTTTGGAAAATTTGAATCTCAGAATCCACCTCATCTTCTGTCTCAATTGCCTGCATTTGTTCACTAATGTAATTTCCTAGCTCAATTTTACTAAAACTAAGTCTTACCTTATCTCCATGTGTTTTAAAAATGTATTTTAAAACCAGGTCTGAGATCCATAAAATAAATTCAGACACCAAGGAAAAAACAATGTAGAAAAAGTACGCTGGGACAGCAAAAAACTTCACTAGATCATTGGCATATATCTGAAAAAATACTTTGGGTAAAAACTCTGCTGTAAGCAAAATCACTAGGGTAGAAACAATGGTCTGCACCAAAAGCCCAGAAGGCCCTTGTATGGGTATATATTGCATCAACATATCTCCCATAAAAAATCCATACACAACCAAAGCAATATTATTACCAATAAGCATGGTAGCGATAAACTTGGATGGTCTTTTGGTTATTTTTTTTAAAATACCCGCAAGAAACCCCTGTTGCTTCTTTTCTATCTCAATATAAATCTTGTTGGAAGAAACGTAAGCAAGCTCCATCCCAGAAAAAAAAGCCGAGCATATAAGTGCCGATAAAATAATGATAATATGGTATTCCAACAGGATGTAATAATTTATTAAGTGCTACACAAATATAGCAAATGATCTTGAGCTTTACAGGACACAAATATTGATCATCAAGACTAAAAGGTGTAGATAACAGCTTTGTTATTTTTTGTTTTGATCTTTATTTCGCTGTTCTATCATTTTTCTAAACTTTCTTTTGAAGAAAAACATAAACACAGCTAAAATTGCAAAAAAGATAAACATATAAGCCTTCCCTCTATTATCTGCCCAATGTGTTGTAACTAGGTACAGAGAAAAAGCAGCCATAACAATATATGCGTATTCGAAAAGTTTGTAGATTTTATTTTGCATCTTCTTGATTTTGTTGTTGTTCTATAAGTTGTACTCCCGTGTTTTTTCTTGATATAAATTCTGTAAAATCCTGGCTAGAATCAAAGCGAGAACCATCATTATAAGAGCCGTCTTTAAATTTTATTTGATAGGGCTGGTCTGTAAAGACCCACCGATTTGTTTGATGCCAATACAATTGATCTGCCTTTAAGACCAAACTATCGCTTGTAATTAACACTACATTTTCACGCAAATCTATCATACCTGTGCCACCGTACCGAATGGCATAATCTGAGGTAACAGTACTTTTCTTGCCATCTTCCCAAAAATGAACCTCTACCCCTTGCGGAAACTCTTGGTAGGGAAAATCATAGTTAGAGTAGTCTAGCAAACTCTTTGATATTAAATTAGAAACCACCTTGCCGCTATCTGTATATTTTAGATTGATTTGCTTGCCAATGGCCAGGGGCTGATCATCCTTTATTGATAATTTTTGCTTGTCTTTATAATTAGCATCACAGGCAAAAAGCGTGATGACCACAAGAAGGGACATCACGCTTTTTATGCTGTATGATTTATTGGACATAATTATAAATTTGGCACTCTTACACTACCACCAACCCAACAATTAAGGTTGATAACTTTTCCAGCCATACCGGCAGAGAAAATATCTGTTTTTTGAGGAGCACGAGCTCTGTAACTACTTGCTGCAGCCCTAGCGTTTGAAGCAATAGAGGGGTCTACTCTTGCCGCTTTATCTGCATACTCTGCAGCTTTCCAGTTTACAGCTCTTTTTTCAAAAGGTGTACCTCCACAATCACTAGAACTTTTTGCGATCATTGCAGCAATTTTAAGATAAGATCTACCATCGTTTGGCTTCACATTTAATACTTTATTGTAATATGTTCTTGCAGCGTTATATCTTCCTGATTTACGTTTTTCTTCTGCGATTTTATAGTAAATTCTTGCCTGCTTGTTTGGGTCTGTTTGCATTTTTGCAGACTGCTCATAGTAAACCAATGCTTTTGAAGCGTTACCACTCTGCGCCTCTAGTTGCCCTAAATACATTTTTGTATCTGCACTTGGCTCTAATCTATCAAGTTGCTCCACTAATTTAATAAAAAGCGGATCTTCTGTACAGTCTTTGCCAGACAAACGTCCTGCCGCATTTCTAATCCAAGAAATATCATCTTTCATGGCCTCAAAATCTTTGTTATATAAAATAACAAGATTAGGACAATCTGCAACGTTTCCTAGCTTGGTATCTACACTACCCTTTACCTTACCAAAAATACGCAGGTTTTTTTCATAGGCGCTTAATCGCCTTTTTTCTTTGCTAGACATTGCTTGACCAGCATCTTCTTTATCGATAAGAGCTGTGAGCAGTTTTGCCAACTTACCTTCTTCAACCTCCATTTTATTTTTTACAACATCGTATAGGTTAAATACTTCTTGCAGGTCTTTCTCTCCATCAAGGTAAAGATCTTTTGCTAAGGAAAAGTAGGTGTACAGGGCTTTAGGACTTTTAAAATTTACTTGATCTTTTTTAAATGCCGCATCAAAGTATGAAAACTGTTCTTGCTTTGTGCCAATACCCTTATCGAAACGCACTTGCGCTAATTTACTCAGTACTGCACCTTCTTTTGTTTTTGATGGATAATATTGCATTCTTAACTGGTAGGATCTCTCTAGGTCAGAAATTTTAGCTGTATCTCCATTGGCAATAAAATCTTCAAACATTTTAGCTGCATATTGATAAACAGCCATAGTGGTTTGAGGGCATTTTGTAATTACATTATCATAATGCTTGTAGGCTTCTTGATAATTTTTTGCTTTAGCTGGTTCTGTAAACAGCGACACCATCGCTATACATTCTTGAGCGTCTTGAGCTACTGCTGAAGTTGTAACTAAGGCTAGCGCGAGTATTATTGCAGTAAAAAATGTTTTTATTTTCATTTTAGTAATCTTCATGTATTAATCTAAATATCTTTTATCAAACCATCTATCGTTAAATGATAGACTAATAAAAGTGTTAAAAAAGTTTTCTTGTATTAAACCAAAGTCTGTAGTTCCTCTTTTTCCTATCTCAAAACCAACGTTTACATTAGAGAATAGTCTTCCAACAGGTATTCCAACTCCAAAAGATATGCCAAACTCATTAATGTCTTGACCGTTTAAATTTATCCCTGTTTCTTCAAAACGTATTCCTGCTCGGTAAACGATTCGTTTGTAGTAGCTTGTGAGTGAATTATACTGAGGAATATAAAATCCTCCTATTTTGTATTTTGTAGCATCTGTGTAGGTAATGTTCTCCAATTCAAAAGTACGATTGGTCAAATTACTGATTTTTTGATTTACATACTCCAGACCAACAAACCACTTTTTTGGTTTTCCGATTCCTGCTCCAACACTTAATTGAGAGGGGAATGTAAAATCTGTATCTTCAACAGCAACCTCTATTTCTTCTCGCACCACTTGTGATCCAGATGGAAGCACAAACACAGTGGCTCTCTGGCGTGAATTCTCAGCCTTAAAGTTAGTCTCTGGGGTGTAGGCAACTGCTGTTTGAATTTGCAAGTTTCGAGACACCATAGTTTTGTAACGAGCTCCAAAATTAAAACTAAATCCAAGCAAATCTGACCTGTTTTGCTCTCTAGCGCCTAACTCAATATCTACCTGCTCGCTAAATGCTGTGTTTTGAATATTTCCGAAGTTGTAGTTGGTGTCTACACCAAGACTAAAATTTGGTGAAATCCTGTAGGCAAATGTTAAAAAAGCTTTGTTAAGACCTCCCTGGCCAGTATATCTTGTTGTTACATCATCTACAACGTTTTGAGTGTCATACCCAACAGAGGAGTAAGGTATGAGTCCAAAACTAGAAACCAGTTTACCCATAGGAATTGCTACAGCAAAATAATCAAAGGAAGTAGTGGATTGTTGTTGATTTTGTGAAACTGTTTTTTGATCGGTTTCTTTATGGCTTGCACCAACGGCATAATTAATTAACTCAAGATCTGCTATAGATGCTGGATTTTGAACACCAAGATGAATACTATCTGAATACACGCTAATACCACCCATTGTTCTGTTCTCAACGGTTCCTTTAAAATTAAGGGAGCCAATACCATAAAACGAATAGGGTGACGAAGTCCCGTTTTGAGCCATCGTAACAGTAGAAATGAGTAGGAATACTCCAATAATTATTCGCATCAGCATCAATCTTTATTAAGTTCTAAAATATAATTTAAGCCCTCTAACAGAAAATTTGAGTTGGCAAAGATGTCATTTTTTAATCTATCTCGCAAAAAATGAGCGTCTCCACCTGTTAAAATAATTGTTAAATCGGTGTATTGGTCTTTATATTGGTGTATTACACCATCAATTTCAAATGTAACTCCTTGAATAACACCACTATGAATAGCTGCTTCTGTACTATTGCCAATCTTAGCAATGGTGGCTGTTTTTTCCAGCAAAGGTAACTTTGCTGTAAAGCTATGCAATGATTTATAACGCATGGTTATACCAGGGGCAATACTACCTCCTATATATTGATTTTCAGCAGATAAGAAATCATAGGTGATTGCGCTTCCTCCATCAATAACCAGTACATCTTTTTTTGGGAATTTCATGGCTGCAGCTGCAACAAGTGCAATTCTATCTGGTCCTAATGTTTCTGGTGTTTTATAGGTGTTTGTATAAGGAATCTTACTGAGGTGGGATAGTACATGTACAGAGGTTAGCTCTTCAAGAAGTGTGATTGCTTGAGAAGTTAAACTACCCACAGAAGATAAAATACAGTGTGTAATCTTAGGGTAGCTTACAAAAAGCTGTTTAATGTGCTGTATAACGTCTTGTTTTTCACACCGCTGTTTTTCCACAAGAATATTGCCATTAAAAATAGCAAACTTGTATAGGGTGTTTCCAACATCTATTGTAAGATTCATATCGTTGCAAAGACGACAAAAATACATAGTTATTTCAACAGCAAAGAACAAATAAGGCATTGAATTGATTCTTGGACCAAATAGGGAACTCACAAAACAAAAATGCAGGACAGACATCGGGTTTGTTAGAGAATTTTATGACGCACATTTAAATAAAGATATTTTTCAAAAAATTGTTTTGCTGCAATAAAAATACCGTTATATTTGCAGCCGCTAAGTTAATTATTTGACTCAGCAAACGGTGCCTTAGCTCAGTTGGTAGAGCAATGGACTGAAAATCCATGTGTCCCTGGTTCGATTCCTGGAGGCACCACCAAAAACCCACTCAATGAGTGGGTTTTTTTTTGAACATACTTTCTCGCTCCCAGCAATCAACACCACAAGACTTTATTTTATTGTATTGAAAAATTAGCCTATATTGTGGTACATACATGATACAAACAAAACAGTGGAAGGAATTCTTACAAAAGCCGTTGAAAAGAAATTTGGATTTAAAATCTTAAACAGAGGTGATTGCGAAAAACTATCTGAGGTTATCTATGAGCAAACAAACAAAAACGTAAATTACAATACCTTAAGGCGTATTTACGGCCTGGCAAAACCAGTAAAAACGCGCAAAGACACACTAGATGTATTAAGCCAATATGTTGGCTATGAATCTTTCTATCACTTCGTGAATGCTGCTCCCTATGAAATAAGTTGGGAAAGTCGTCTGTATTTATACGAACTTAAAGACAACAAAGACACTAAAGCACTTCTTTTATTTTTAGAACAAAAATCACAAAGAGGTGAAGATATCGTCCTCCCAATAATCAATCTAATACGAGAGTTTTTACTAGCAAAAAGAATTCACGAATTAAACACGTTATTTGCCTCAGAGGTGCTTTACAATAATATTATAACCTACAAACAAAAATTAATTATCGGAAACTCTGTAGGTATATTGCTGCGAGGAATAATACTCAGCAAACAAGAAATCAATCTGCTTTGCAAAACACCATTTTTTGGGGCTACTATTTTTGAAATATTTGTTGACTACTCTTTTTTGAATGGGTATTACGCAGTGTTTTTAAAATATTTTAAAGAAAAGCAAAACTATAAAAACAAGCTATTTGTAAGCTGCCTATTAAATCTTAAAAGTTTTCTAAACAATGAAAAAATAAAGAATATCAAAATTAGTGACACCCAGCTTATGGAGTTGCACCCTATACTTATTGGAAGGTGTTTTTCAAATTTTTTGCTTTCAGAAAAAAAAGAAGCATGTTTTTTTGATATTAAAACAATAGCAAATTCCACTACTTTTTTATCACGTGCGTATGAAATTTATTACGAGCCAATGGTTATTGCAATTATAACAAAAAATTTAAAAGTGCAATCTTGGCTTATAGTAGAAATAGAAAAATACCTTGGCGAAAATGCCTACCCAGAACCTCACTATTTGGAAACCTTTCATTTAATGAAAACGTGGTATTATGCCCAAACAGGTGCTATAGAAAAAGCTAAAGATATGTTTGAAAAAATCAATATCAATACCTTTATACTAAGCTATAAAACATTTCTTCTTTTTTTCTACTATGCTGCAGGCTACAAACTATACCAAACCATAGAATTAAAGCAGCAAACGGAAAATTATCTTAAAAAAAATCCCTACAAATACCTCACTCAGTTTTGTGCTAATTACTTGAACCACACAAGTAAAACTTAGGTCACACTATTATAGTAAAATCTTATTTGGTTGTTTTGCCACCCATTTTAGTGAAAACCGAATCTACAGGCTCCCAAAGTTCTATCTTGTTCCCCTCATGATCCATTATATGCACAAACTTTCCGTATTCAAAAGTTTGAATTGCATCTAATATGGTAACATTGTTTGATTTTAACTTATCTACAAGACCCTCAATGTTTTGGACTCTGTAGTTAATCATAAACTCTTTTTTGGAGGGCGAAAAATACGTACTATCTTTTTCAAAGGGACTCCACTGCAGATAATTAATCTCTTGTGGGCGATGCGCATTTCGAAACTCTATGCTTGAACCCCATTGATTGGTTTGTAAGCCTAAATTTTCTGAATACCAATCTTTTGTTTTTTGAGTGTCTTCTGAAAAGAAGAAAATGCCACCAATGCCTGTGACTTTTGGAACTAGAGCAGTAGCTTCTGGGTTCTCTCTTTTAGCATCTTTTTTTTCTTTCATTTTTGTTTTTTAATAATTCAAATATCAAAACGGCAAAACACACTAGTGCATGTCTAAGATACTAAAAATAGTATTTAAACTCAGCTAATTAAAGACTCAACAATTTTTAGAAATTAACAAGTACAATACAGCCCTAAACACCTTTGCATTTATACGAATGCTTATATTTGCTTTTTAAAACTTAACAAGCGGTGCAACTTGTTGCATTAGCTGCACAAACTAACTTATGGCAAAGAATTATTACGACCCAGCTGACTTAAAAAAATTTGGTAACATTACACAATGGAGCGAAGAACTTGGCAACAAGTTTTTTGAATATTACGGCAAAGTATTTGAAGAGGGCGCGCTAACAGCTCGAGAAAAAACACTAATTGCCTTGGCGGTATCTCACACAGAACAATGCCCATACTGTATTGATGCTTACACTAAAGATGCGCTGCAAAGGGGGGTTACAAAAGAACAAATGATGGAAGCCGTGCATGTAGGAGCAGCTATTAAAAGCGGTGCAACACTGGTTCATGGCACCATGATGATGAATAAAGTAAATAAGCTAGAAATGTAACCCTAAAAAAATGGCTAAAACAATTTTAAGTAAGGTTTAAGAAATAGTTTATAATAGAAATGCTGCGATATAAATTGCAATAAAAAACAACAGACTTTTACATAGAGTCACTAGTATGGCAAAACTAAAACAACAATCCCTCCATAAAAGAGAAAACCAATTGGCAAACTCAAATCGTCAATTAGAAATTTTAAATGGTGGTATTTTCGAAAATGGAGAACTACCCACTTTTGCAAAAAAAATAACACAGACCAACCAATTCCCTCTTCGTCCAAAAAAGCTGGAAATACTTCAAATTAATGTTGGTTATATGTGTAACCAAGTATGCGAACACTGCCATGTTGATGCAGGGCCAGACAGAAAAGAAATCATGACCTGGGAAACTATGCAAAAGTGTCTTGAGATCATAAAAAACACAGGAGCTCACACCTTAGACCTTACAGGTGGCGCCCCAGAAATGAACCCAAACTTTAGACGTTTTGTAGAAAAGGCGAGCCTGGCAGGTATTAAAGATTTTATTGTAAGAAGCAATCTTACCATTATTAGAGCCAATAAAAAATACCATGATTTACCTCAATTCTTTAAAAAATACAATGTTCATGTTGTAAGTTCAATGCCTCACTGGACAAGAGGCAAAACAGATAAACAACGCGGAGAAGGGGTTTTTGATATGTCTATAACTGCATTACAGCAATTAAATGCAGTGGGGTATGGAATGCCTGACAGTGGTTTAAAACTAGATTTAGTCTACAATCCAAACGGGGCATACTTGCCTGGGGATCAATACAGCATGGAAAAAGAGTTTAAAAGCGCCCTAAAAGCAGATTTTAACATACAATTCCATAACCTCTTTGCTATTACCAACCTACCTATTTCAAGATTTCTTGACTACCTTATTGCTAGTGAAAACTATGAAGATTACATGTACCAACTTGTGGAGGCATACAATCCAAAGGCTGTTAAAAGCGTTATGTGTAGCAATACAATTTCTATTTCCTGGGACGGGTATTTGTATGACTGTGATTTTAATCAAATGCTAGGGCTCAAAGTTGCTAGTAAAGTCACCCATATAAACCAGTATAATGAATCTATTTTAAACAATAGAGACATTGTTATCTCCCAGCACTGTTATGGCTGTACCGCAGGAGCAGGAAGCAGCTGCCAGGGAGTAGTTACAACATAAAAAAACATGAAAACACTTTGTTACATCGTACTTTTTTTTGGGGCAACAACGAGCCTTGCTCAGCAAACATTAGAGCAGGTTCTATTAAAATACAACAAACAAAGTATCCCTTATATTTCTGCTGAAATGCTAGCAGAGATTCAAAATGACCCCACTATAATACTACTAGACAGTAGAGAAAAAAAGGAGTATGAAGTAAGCCACATTAAAGGAGCGCTATATGCAGGTTATGAAGATTTTGATTTACAAGAAGTTTCAAAAAACATTAAAAGCAAAGACGCCCAAATTATTGTGTATTGCTCTTTAGGGGTTAGAAGTGAAGATATTGCAGAGACACTCCAAAAGGCAGGATACACAAATATCAAAAACCTATATGGAGGTATCTTTAACTGGAAAAACAATAATTTACCAATAGTAAATAGACAGCAAAAACCTACAGACAGCGTCCACGTGTACTCAAAACAATGGGCAAAATGGCTCACCAAAGGCATTAAAGTAACCAATAAATAATACCTTATCCCAAAATACTATGGCAATTTTAGGAGAAAAAACAAATCTTGGCAATCAACAATCAAAAGAAGTGTTTCACCTTCCAAGTTCAAAAAGTGCGCTTATAGTTTTTACAAGAAACCCAGAACTGGGCAAATGTAAAACACGTCTTGCAGCTACAATTGGAGACCAAAGCGCCCTTGATGTCTATCGGTTTTTATTAGACCACACAGTAAAAATAACAACTCCACTTTCAGCAGATGTGTATGTGTATTATTCTGAAAAAATTAAAGATGTTGATAGTTGGGATACTTCTATTTTCAGAAAAAAACAACAACAAGGTCATGATTTAGGAGATAAAATGCAAAATGCATTTACAGATGTATTTAATATGGGATATCAAAGGGCTATCATTATTGGTAGTGACATGTATGACCTGACCACTCAAGAGCTGGAAGATGCTTTTTTAAAACTAGAAGACAACAACTTTGTGATAGGCCCTGCAGAAGATGGAGGCTATTACCTCCTTGGTATGAAACACCTAAAACCTCAGCTTTTTAAAAATAAAAAATGGGGAACACACCGTGTTTTAAGTGACACATTACAAGATTTAGAATTAGAAAACCTGGCAATCTTAGCAGAAAAAAATGACGTAGATTACTATGAAGATATTAAAGACATTGCCGTGTTTAAAAAATTCTTCCCTCACATGAAAGACTAAGCTTTTAGAAATACGTATTTTTGAACAGCTAGCCAACTAGGAGGTAGTTAAAACAGAATTTCAACACCAAATATCACAACACAACTTGCTCTTGATACTTGGTATTTAAAACCCCAAAAGCAACAAAAAATAGTTTAGCATATGATAAAACACATACAAGAGGCTGTAGCATTTTTACAAAGCAGGGGTTTTGGTACCCCAGATATAGGTATTATTCTTGGAACTGGTTTAGGGAAAATAATTGATCACGTAGCTGTTGAGGCAGAAATGAGCTATAACCATATTCCTAATTTTCCAACAGCTACCGTTGAGTTTCATAAAGGGAAATTAATATATGGAGAACTAGCAGGAAAAAAAGTAGTGTTAATGCAAGGTCGTTTTCATTTATATGAAGGGTATTCACTGCTTGATGTCACCTTTCCTGTTCGTGTTATGAAAGGATTAGGAATAACAAGATTATTTGTAAGTAATGCCTCTGGTGCAATAAATTTAAACTTTAAAAAAGGGGAAATTATGCTTATTGATGATCACATCAATTTACAAGGTGGATCTCCTTTAGCCTTTAAAGGTGTTGAAAAACTAGGAGAGCGTTTTGTTGACTTAAACCAACCCTATGATGCAATAATGAACGCCAAAATAGAAGAAATTGCAGCTGTGCACAACATAAATCTGCACAAGGGTGTATACGCAAGTGTTGTAGGACCTCAACTAGAAACAAGAGCAGAATATAGATACCTAAAAATCATTGGCGCAGATGCGGTAGGAATGAGTACCGTGCCAGAAATTATTGTTGCCAATCATCTACAAATACCGGTTATAGCCCTCTCTGTATTAACAGATGAGTGTGATCCAGATAATTTAAAACCTGTTGACATTACAGATATTATCACCCAAGCTGGAAAAGCAGAACCTGCTATGATTACCCTATTTACAGAACTGATACAATCGCTTTAGACAACACCAAAAAAAAGAATGAGCTACTTAGATACTACACATGATGTTTATAAAGAAGCAGCACTTACTCCAGATGTTGGGCTTTGCTGCACCACCAATCCTATTTGGGAACTTCCTGGATTAAAGATTCCTAAAATAATGCAAGAGATGAATTACGGCTGTGGAAGCACCGTACATGCGCGAGATCTATCAAACAATCCCAAAATGCTCTATGTGGGAGTTGGAGGCGGCATGGAATTATTGCAGTTCTCATATTTTAATCGTCAAAGGGGCGGAGTTGTTGGGGTTGATGTTGTAGACGAAATGTTAGAGGCCTCTGCCGCAAATTTTAAAATTGCCGAGGCGCAAAACCCTTGGTTTAAATCTGAGTTTGTTACTCTTAAAAAAGGAGACGCTCTACACCTCCCCGTTGATGACAATAGCATTGATGTTGCTGCACAAAACTGTTTGTTTAACATCTTTAAGGCAGAAGATCTAAAACGCGCCATAGAAGAAATGTACCGCGTACTAACCCCACACGGAAAATTAGTAATGAGTGATCCAACATGTGAGCAGCAGATGAATGACACCCTTAGAAATGATGCGCGCCTTCGTGCGCTTTGTTTAAGTGGCAGCCTACCAATAAAAGACTATATAAAGGCACTCACAGATGTGGGATTTGGAACCATAGAAATTAGAGCCCGAAAACCCTACAGAATTTTAGACCCAAAAAACTACCCTACTGAAGAATTAATTTACATTGAATCTATTGAGGTTGCGGCCATCAAAGATCCTATGCCAGAGGATGGCCCTTGTATATTTACAGGCAAAGCAGCAATTTATTATGGCGGCGAGGATTTCTTTGACGATAACAAAGGACATATTTTACTGAAAAATCAACCCTTAGCCATTTGCGATAAAACTGCAAAGGCCCTAAAAGCATTAAATAGAGATGATATCTATTTAAGTGAATCTACTTACCATTATGATGGTGGTGGTTGCTGTTAATACAATTCAAAAAAGATGAAAAACTACCTTTATATAGCAACAATTACAGCAATCATTTTGGCAAGTGTTGAAATGGTAATAGCTTATCCTATAACAAATCAAAATGCTTTACCATCTTTTGTTTTAAAAACAAAGATTGCCAAAGACTCTTTATACAAGGAGGTTTTTGATCATTCTGGATTTAACGCCCTTTTACAAAAAAATGTTAGCCAAGAAGGGAAGGTAAACTATGCAGCATTTAAAAAAGATAGAACCGTGCTGCGAATGTATCTATTTGCACTGGGTAAATATACCCCAAACAAAATGTGGAGCAAGCAGGAAAAACTAGCCTACTGGATCAATGCATATAATGCAATGACCATAGATTTAATTATCAGAAACCAACCCATTGGCAGTATTAAAGAAATAGACAATCCTTGGAAACAGTCTCTATGGAAACTGGGGGGCGCCATGTACAACCTAGATACAATAGAACATCAAATTTTAAGAAAAATGGATGATCCCCGCATTCATTTTGCAATAAACTGCGCTTCTTTTTCATGTCCAACCCTGCTAAATGAAGCATATACTGCAGCAAAAATAGAAGACCAATTACAGAGCGCTACAAGAAGATTTGTAAATGACACGCAGCGAAACACAATCGCCCCACAGGCCATTACTATCTCAAAAATATTTAAGTGGTTCTCTAAAGATTTCAAGAAAAACCAAAGCCTAATTGAATTTCTAAACACCTATTCTACGATAAAAATACAGCGTAATGCTAACATAAACTACTTGGATTATAACTGGGAATTAAACAACTAAAACCCTATGCCAATAGCTGCAAACAGTATTAGTATTATCATTCCTGTTCTAAATGAGGCTGCAAATATAAATAGGCTTTTAGCTCATCTAATTGAAAATGAAACAGGAGAGAACATTTCAGAAATAATCGTTGTAGATGGCAATAGCCGGGACAATACAACGGAGCTAGTCAAAGAATTTTCTAAAAATTCAACTATTGCTATACGACTCATTCAATCAGAAAGAGGTCGTGCCAAACAAATGAATGCTGGGGCAAACCATAGCAAAAGCACTATTTTATATTTTTTACACGCAGATTCATATCCTCCAAAAGGTTTTGACACCCTTATTATATCTGAAATTGAGAAACAACAGCTAGCAGGATGTTTTAAGATGAGATTTGACAGCAATCATTGGTGGTTAGCCCTGGTGAGTTGGGGAACTCGTTTTAATTGGAAAATATGCAGAGGAGGTGACCAAAGCCTATTTATAACCAAAGCTCTTTTTAATGAAATAGGAGGTTTTGACCAGAGGTATACCATCTATGAAGACCAAATACTTACCAACCAACTATACAAACGAAAGCAATTTGTTGTAATCCAACATTGGATTGTCACCTCTGCCCGATTGTATGAAAAAAAAGGAGTTTGGAACTTGCAATATCACTTTTTGATGATATACCTAAAAAAATGGTTGGGAGCATCTGCAGAGGAGATTTACACGTATTATAAAAAACATATTTAGTAACTTTGAGTAATATTAAATAAAACATCATGACACAAGAAAAAAAACCAAATTTAATTAAATGGAGTTTAAAGTATTCCATAAGTGCGGCAATTGCAGGGATTTTGTGTTGTGTTGCACCTGCCATTTTATTTATGTTTGGCCTCATGAGTGGTGTGTATGCTATATCCTTTGCTGATTTTTTTTACAAAGATGACGGAAGCTCTGGAACAGGTGCATGGGTGTTAAAAGGGATTGCACTGTGTATAGGTATCTATGGTGTTTATTCTTTTAGAAAAAAACAAAATCAATGCTCCATAGACAAGAAGAGTAAACGAAAAAATTTAATTCTATTGATTATTATAACCCTGTTTGTAGGTGTTGGTCTTTTTTTATCAATAGAAAAATGGTCTTCCTGGTATTTTGATGAGCACATTGTACCTGCCCAACAAAAAGAACTCAACATTCCTATAAAAGACAATTGAGCACTATAATTAAGGTCATCATTCCAGCCTACAATGAACAAAACTCCATAGGCAAAGTCATTCAAGACATTCCTCCTATTGTTGATGAAATTATTGTAGTTAATAACAACTCAACAGATGCCACAGAAAGGGTTGCCAAAACTGCTGGAGCTACAGTTGTTAATGAACTTAAAAGAGGCTATGGTCATGCCTGTCTAAAAGCCATGAGCTATATTTCATTACAACAAACCAAGCCAGATATTATTGTCTTTTTAGACGGTGATTACAGTGACTATCCCGAGCAGCTAACCCAGCTCATAGCCCCAATTATAGAAAAAGACATTGACCTTGTTATAGGAGCCAGAGTAAAGACATTGCGAGAAAATGGCGCCATGACCTACCCTCAGAAATTTGGAAACTGGTTGGCAACAGCTTTAATGAAGCTTTTTTTTGGTGCTCGTTTTACAGATCTTGGTCCTTTTAGGGCTATAAAATACTCTAAACTACTGGCACTAGAGATGCAAGACAAAACCTACGGCTGGACCGTTGAAATGCAATTAAAAGCACTGAAAAAAAACTACACCTACACAGAGGTCCCAATGAAATACCGCAATAGAATTGGAGTCTCTAAAGTGTCGGGAACCCTAAAAGGTGCTATCTTTGCTGGGGTTAAAATCTTAACTTGGATTTTTAAATATTCTATTAAAAAATGATACTGCAAACCATTATCATGGTTGTTTACACTGGCTCGCTACTGCTAATACTTATGTATGCCATAGCGCAATTAAACCTGCTTATTAACTACCTAAGAGCTAAGAAAAAAATAGCACATTGCCCCGTGTTTGATTTTGAAAATCCAGAAGAAATTCCAGTGGTGACCATCCAACTTCCTGTGTATAATGAAATGTATGTAATGCAGCGCTTGCTTGATAACATAGCAAAAATTGACTACCCAAGAGAGAAACTTGAAATACAAGTATTGGATGATTCTACAGATGAATCACTTAAAACAACGGCCTTTAAAATAAAAGAGCTACAAGCAACAGGACTGGACATAAAACACATTACCCGCAGCAACAGATCTGGTTTTAAAGCAGGGGCATTAAAGCAAGGATTGGAAATAGCCAAGGGAGCGTATATTGCAATTTTTGATGCAGATTTTTTACCTCAACAAAGTTGGTTATATGATACCATACCCTATTTTAAGGATGCTGAAATTGGCGTAGTCCAAACACGCTGGGGACATATTAATAAAAATTACTCCCTGCTAACCAAAGTACAAGCATTTGCCCTTGATGCGCACTTTACCCTAGAGCAAGTAGGAAGAAATAGCAAAGGACATTTCATCAACTTTAACGGTACTGCTGGTGTTTGGAGACGCGCTTGTATTCTGGATGCTGGAAACTGGGAGGGAGACACCCTTACAGAAGATCTAGATCTTAGTTACAGAGCGCAGCTCAAAAGCTGGAAATTTAAATACTTAGAAGATGTAGAAACACCTGCAGAATTACCTGTTGTAATAAGCGCAGCGCGTTCACAACAATTTAGGTGGAATAAAGGAGGTGCAGAGAATTTTCAAAAAATGGCAAGGCGTGTCTTGAAAAGTAACCATGTATCTTCAAAAACTAAAATACATAGCTTGCTTCATTTACTGAATAGCACCATGTTTTTAAACATCTTTTTGGTCGCTATTTTGAGCATCCCCATGCTGTATATTAAAAATGAATATGAGTCTTTAAAAGGCTACTTTATAGTGATGAGTTTCTTTGTGGTGAGCACAGGTATTTTCTTTGTTTGTTATTGGTACACCTTCAAGTCTATCTATGGTGGTGGTGTAAAGCAATTTATAAAATACATAGGGATGTTCTTTGCTTTTTTTTCTGTAGCCATGGGCTTTTCTCTTCACAATACCATTGCAGTTATTGAAGGGCATATGGGTAAAAAAAGTGACTTTGTAAGAACTCCAAAATTTAACATTAGCACCTTAAAAGATAAATGGAAAGGAAACAAATACCTAAAAAAGAACATTTCAGTACATGTTATTTTTGAAGGCATGTTAATGTGCTACTTCGGTTTTGGTATGTATGCGGCTTTTGTAGTGGGTGACCAAGGAGGTGATTTTGGACTGTTCCCATTCCACCTTATGCTTTGTATAGGTTTTGGCTTTGTGTTCTTTAAAAGTCTAACAAGCAAAGCCTAATTAAGGCTATTATTAAAATGTTACTTTTCGCTCTATAAGCTCGCCATCTCTTTTAACAGTAACAGTTGTGGTTTCTCCTACCTCAAAGCTCGCCAAGGCCTTCATGTAAGACATCATATCTGGAGTGTCTAAGCTACCTAATTTAACAACTACATCTGCGCGTTGCAATCCTGCTTTTTGAGCTGGTTTATCTTCACTAATTCCATCAATGCGCATGCCCTGCCCGTTAAATAAATAATCTGGCACAACGCCCAATGCAACTTTAAACATAGGCACCTCTTCGCTTTCATTTTTAGTCTTTTTAAAAGCCAATTGTCCTGCATCATCTAAATCTGTAACAATATTCAAAATATAGTTTGAAATTTGCTGCATACCCTCATAGTTTAGTTTTTCTGGATCATCACTGGGCTTATGATAATCTGCGTGTTGGCCTGTAAAGAAATGCAATACCGGTATATCTGCTAGATAAAAAGAGGTGTGATCACTAGGGCCTACACCACTTGGGTGCTCTTTAATTGTTAAGCCTTGGTTGTTGTTGGCAAACAAGGTTTGTTTAAAAAGTGAGGAGGTACCCACGCCATATACTGCAAGAGTTTGTTCCTTGTTAAGTCTTCCTACCATATCCATGTTAATCATGTAGCTTACCGCTTTGGTGTCAATGGTTGGCGTTTTTACAAAATAATTTGACCCAAGTAATCCCATTTCTTCACCAGAAAAAGCCATAAACAAGTAGTTATTTTGAGTGATTGTAGGTGATTGATTTTTTAGCTTGTCGGCAAGAGCCAGCAATATGGCAATACCACTTGCGTTGTCATCTGCCCCGTTATGAATGGCAGGTTTTTCTCTATCTAGAGAGCCCTCACCGCCCATCCCTAAATGATCATAGTGCGCACCAATAATTACGGTTGTGGCAGCATTGTTGTTTATATATCCAATAACATTGGTTCCAGTAACAGATCCATCTTCTTGAATGTTTGTAAATTCTGACTGCTCATGAGGGTTTGCACTCGGAGTAAAGGAAAATGTTTGGGTAAAGTTTCCTTCACTGCCTTTTGGAGTTAAACCAATGTCAGAAAAACGCTCTGTAATGTATGCTGCAGCGAGCAACTCTCCAGGAGTACCTGTTTGCCTGCCTCCCATTTCATCTGATGCTAAAACAGCTACATCTTCTTGCATGGTTACTATTTTATTTGGGGTTTGCTTGCAAGAAACCACAAAGAGCATCATCAATCCTATTATAACTAAACGCATATCCTTATTTTTGTACAAAATTACTGAAATATGAGATACCTAACTACCCTAGCCATTTTTTGTTTTCTACTTTCTTGTAAAAACAACACCCAAGAAAAAACAGAAGTTTCAACACAGCCGGCTACAACGGTTAACAAAAAGCTAAGTCTAACGGGTGGTGTTCGGGAAACAGTGCTAGATCCTATTACACAAGACACCCTCATATACCCAGAAGAGGTACATCTTAAAAACATCCGCCAGGTGACCTTTGGTGGAGATAACGCAGAAGCCTATTGGAGCTTTGATGACAAACAATTGGTTTTTCAATCTAATTTTAAAGATTGGGATGTAGGATGTGATCAAATGTTTTTGATGGATGCAGCCCAAACATTTAAAGACACCAGGCCTCCAATGATATCTACCGGAAAAGGAAGAACTACCTGCGCTTATTTCTTGCCAGACAACAAACATTATGTGTATGGAAGCACACACCTAGTTGATGAAAATTGCCCAGAAGTCCCACTACGAAAAAACGGGAACTATGTATGGCCTGTGTATGACAGCTTTGACATCTTTGTGGCAGATCTAGAAGGTACTATCACCGCGCAGCTTACTACAGAGCCTGGCTATGACGCAGAGGCCACAGTATCTCCTATGGGCGATAAAATTGTATTTACCTCAACCCGTAGTGGAGATCTTGAACTCTACACCATGAATATTGATGGTAGTGATGTAAAACAAATCACCAATGAACTAGGCTATGATGGTGGCGCTTTTTTCTCGCCAGATGGCAGCAAATTAATATTTAGATCTTCACGACCAAAAACTCCTGCCGAGATTAAAAAATACAAAGACCTACTAGCAGATGGCCTTGTAGAACCTGTTGACATGGAACTGTATATATGTGATGCAGATGGAAGCAACCTAAAACAACTCACTAATTTAGGAAATGCGAACTGGAGTCCGTTTTTTCATCCTAGTGGAGAGAAAATATTATTTAGCAGCAACCATGAAGCAGAGCGTGGATTTCCATTTAACTTATACCTTATAGATCTTGATGGTAAAAACCTAGAACGAGTAACTCATGGGCAAACGTTTGATGCCTTTCCTGTTTTTAGTAATGATGGAAAATACTTGGCCTTTTCTTCCAATAGAAACAATGGAGGCGGTAGAGATACAAACCTATTTATTGCACAGTGGCAAGATTAACATAAAAACAATACTGTGCGTGATGTAATTTAATACAAACGATCAAACATTTGCTCCCATATAAACCGTTTTTAATCCCTGGTATTGGGAGCATGCTACTGTATTTTCTTTTTGCCTATTTTCTAGAACGGAGTGATTTTTTAAACCTACTACTTTTATACAGTGGTTTGTTTTACGCAGCCTGGAAAATTATACAATACACAAAATTTAATTTTTGGATCTGGGCTGTTATCGGTATAACAGCAAGGGTTTTATTTTTGCCTAGTATACCGAACCTCTCTCAAGATTTTTATCGCTTTATTTGGGATGGAAGGCTCCTTATTTCAGGAATAAACCCCTATGTGTTTACCCCAGAACAACTAGCAAATGGATTGCTTAAAACTACTGAGCTAACTTCTTTAGAGGCTATCTCAAATGCCAAGATACTTATCCAAGGCATGGGGAGTCTAAACGCTAGCCATTATAGCAACTACCCGCCAATTAACCAGCTGTGCTTTGCCTTGGCAGCTCTATTTGCAAAAACATCAGTACTTGGCTCTGTAATAGTGCTGCGTATTATAATCATTGGGGCAGATTTGGGCATATTATATTTCGGAAAAAAACTATTAGAAAGACTCAACCTACCTGCAAAAAACATTTTTTGGTATTTCTTAAATCCTTTTATCATTATAGAACTTACCGGAAATTTGCACTTTGAGGGAGTGATGCTCTTTTTTGTTATTTGGTCATTGTACTTGCTAGATAAAAAAAGATGGGTATTGGCGGCAATATTACTTGGGGTTTCTGTTTCTGTAAAGTTATTACCATTACTTTTTCTGCCGCTGTTTTATAAATATCTAGCCCCAGATGGGCTCTTTAAAAAAGGATTTTGGAAAATGAAGAAATTTTACTGGGTCACTCTTGCAACCATCGTATTTACTTTTGCGCCCTTTGCCTCCAAGACCTTTATTTCTAATTTTAGTGCAACAATTGGTTTATGGTTCCAAAACTTTGAATTTAATGCAAGTGTTTACTATATCATACGTTGGATTGGATTTCAAACTGTTGGTTGGAACATCATAGCCACAGTGGGGCTCATTTTGCCAATGGTGGTTTTTATTTGTATTGTATTGCTTGCTGTATTTAGAAAATACAATACCACGCAAAAACTGATTACTGGAATGTTATTGGCGGTTTCAATTTACTTTTTATTGGCTACCACAGTACACCCATGGTATATAGCAACACCTGTATTGCTTAGCGTGTTTACCAAATATAAATTTCCGCTGCTTTGGAGCTTTATGATTTGTTTTAGTTATACAGCCTATGGCGCTAATGGATTTAATGAAAACCTATCACTAGTTGCCATAGAATATAGTGTGGTTATAGGTGTCGCACTTTGGGAAATATTCATTAAAAAACTCCCTGAAAAGGGAGTTGTATTATAATTTTATAAAAGTGTTTTTTCTGGGTTTTAGAGCATAGAAAAAAGTTCTAATTCTTCTTTAGTTAGAGTTTTCCAGCGTCCTCTTGGAAGGTCTTTTTTGGTTAAATGTGCCAAAGTAACACAGTCTAAACGCAAAATATTGTATCCTAAATGATCGAAAATTTCACGAATCACACTATTACCCATATGCTTGATTTTTAGACCTACTTCCTTTTTAGGTTTATTATCAACGTAGCTTATTTCTTCGATCTGAATTTTCTTACCACCTATCTGAATTCCTTCAGAAATTTCCTTTAAATCTGCAGCTTTTAGATTTTTATCTAGCTCTACATGAAACAATCGTTCCATTCCTTTTTTACTGAGTTTTTCTTTGAGTTTATCATCATTGGTAAAAAACAGTAAGCCAGTAGCATTTCTACCCAATCTACCAATGGGAGTAATGCGGCTAGAAGATGCATTAGCTACCAAATCCATAACTGTGTTACCCTTGCTATCACTAGTGGTGGTGGCAAATCCTTTAGGCTTGTTTAAAAGCACATAAGCCATAGGTTCTGGATTAAGACGACGCCCATCAAAACGCACATCATCTTCAAGTTTTACCTTATAGCCCATTTCATTAATAATCTTACCATTTACGGTAACCAAACCAGTAGCAATATAGGTGTCTGCCTCTCTACGAGAACAAATACCACTGTTTGAAATGTATTTATTTAAACGAATACCATTAACAACATCTTGTTTCTTCTTTGCTGGTTTTGAGGTAATAACCTCTGGTTTTACCAAGCCTACTCTAGATTTTCCAACCCTTGGCTTAGACACTGCATTGCGATCATTGCTTTTAAACTTCGCGTTTTTACCGTGCCCTTTGCTGGCTCCCTTTCCTTTGTTATCGTTTCTGCTCATGGTATAAATTCCTGGAATCCAGGTGATTTTAAATTGGGCGCAAAGATACGTTTTAATTTAATAATTTCATTGATTCCTTATTGCTCAATAGTAAAAACAAAAGTGGTACTAAAAAATAAGGTATAATAGGCATAGCCCTTGGCTATAATTGGTCTTTAGAATTAACAAGGCTAATGGTAGATTGCCGCTCTGTATTTATAGTTAATTTGGTTACATCTGGACGAGAATAATGCCCTACAGGATCAAAGTTCTGCCGTTCTTGGTAGACCTTATTAAAATCAAGGGTATGGTAAATGTTTCCATCTGTATGGGTGTCTGGCTCCAAAATCCACTCGCCATCTGGCCCTGCAATACAACTACCCCCATTTGCAAGAATATCTGGGCAGGTTTCTGTGATTTTTGAATAATGTGGAGTGTGTAAAGGAAAATCAGTTTTAGACATTAAGGCAGAGACAGAAATCACAAAGCTGCGAGACTCTCTTGCTATAAATCTAGTAATATCTTTGGTGTTATGATCACTCCCTGGCCATACAGCAACATGTAAATTCTCGCCTTGACCATATAAAGCGGCTCTTGGCAACGGCATCCAGTTTTCCCAACAGTTTAGGCCTCCTACTGTAAATTTTTTGAGTGAGTGCACCTGCAGGCCGTTACCGTCTCCGGGGGCCCAAGCCAAACGCTCATCATAGGTGGGTTGTAATTTACGGTGTACAGATTGAATTTCACCTTGTTGATTAACATATACCAAAGAGGCATAAACACTATGGCCGCCCCTATCTAATGGGCGCTCTATAATACCCAGATAGATTGCCATGTGGTGTTTTTTTGCCAAAGCGCATAGAGGATCTAAATCACCATTTTCTATAGTGATAGAATTACGAAGATAGTGTGCATACAGCTCTTTATTCAAAGAGGTATTCCAATGTGCTCCATCTGCTAAGGCAAGCCAAAATGGATAGCCAGGTAACAACCCCTCACCAAAAACAATAAGCTCTGTTTGGGTAGTTGCTGCCTGTTGTATTTGAGTGTATATTTTTTGCAGCGTAGCCTCTTTGTCTAGCCATACAGGGGCTATTTGAGATAAGGCTATATTGAGTAAATTTTCTTTTTGCATGGTACTAAGTTAGTAATTTTATTACATCAAGACCCAAAACAGCAGCTTAAAAAACCCTGCTCAAAACTAAATGTACATTTATCAAAACAATACTAAATACTCCCGCTACAATGATTAATTTCAAAATATTATGTAAGGTAAGAAAGTGGCTTCTTTTACTAGATTTCCAAAGGAAAACATCAAAAAACACCAGGGCTATACTACTACCATAAAAATAATAGTTCATGTACCCTATTGAAAAATACATAAGCAGTAACACGGCAGGAATTAACGTGGCAATACTCAGGGCGGTAAGCATTGTTTTAGCTACATCCACTCCATAAACAACAGGAATGGTTTTATAATTTTGGGCTAGATCACCTTTAATGTTTTCTAAATCCTTGGTAAGCTCTTTCATGGCAATAAGCAAAAACAGGAACGTTGCATGAACAAAAATTACATTGTTGAAGTTTTGATAATAAATAAACACTGCAAAAAACGGGATGACCGCTAAAATTGCCGCAGTAACATTTCCTATAAACAAAAACTTCTTGAGTTTGTGAGAGTAAAACCAAATTGCAAAAATGTATACTAAAAAGAATAGCACTGCTCTAAAAGAGACATAACTCGCAAACACAAGTGAAAGGCAGTTCAGAATAAAATAGCCAGATAGCTTTGTGTTTTGGCTCACCAATCTATCCAAAACTGTTTTAGTTGGCCTATTGATAAGATCTTTATCACTGTCATAAAAACTATTGATGATATATCCAGCGGCAATTGCTGCAGCTGAAGACAAAACCAACATCAGTAGATTGAGGTCAAAAAGAACATCACCAAGAGGTAGGCTGGGTGCCAAAATGTATATTGAGGTAAGGTATTGGGCTAGGATAATAACCAAAATATTATACCCCCTTACAACAGAGAACAAGCTGAAAAACTTTAACATGATGTGTTTTTGTTTTCTGCTGAACATAAAGATAAAATGAATTTAGCGTTATCTAGAAATTATATACCACTTCCAAGGTATGTCCCTTAAGTGCTGTTCGTGCTTTATCAATGTCTTGGGTAAATCCTAACATGTAACCGCCGCCTCCCGAGCCGCATAATTTTAGGTAGTAGGTATTGGTTTCAATTCCTTTTTTCCAAAGAGATTGGAATGCTTTAGGAATCATAGGTGTAAAATTATCCAAAACTACCTTAGAGAGTTGTTTGACATTTGAGAAAAGAGAGTTTACATCTCCTTTTAAAAAATCATGCACACATGCATCTGTATGTTTTACAAATTGATTCTTTAACATGTTTCTGAAACCTTCTTGTTTCATTTTCTCCATAAAGATGTGCACCATTGGAGCTGTTTCTCCAACAATTCCTGTATCTAATAAAAACACAGCACCTTTACCGTCTATGGTTTGAGAAGGTATGTTTGCGCTCTCTATATCTTCAGTACTATTTATGAGTATAGGCAGGCTTAAATAACTGTTTAATGGGTCAAGACCAGAAGATTTCCCGTGAAAGAAAGATTCCATAGCGGCAAATATGTTCTTTAAAGCTAATAGTTTTTCGCGGGTTAGATTTTCAAGTACAGTGATTTTTTGTGTAGCATATTTATCATAAATAGCTGCTACTAAAGCGCCACTACTTCCAACACCATATCCCTGAGGAATACTACTATCAAAATACATCCCTTGATTGATATCATTTTGTAATGCTTGTATATTAAAGGCGACAAGCTCAGGATTGTCTTGTTGAAGCTGTTTTAAATACCCAGCAAAGTGATTCAAACTCTCATTAGAACTTGTGGTAAGATCTGTTAATTGAGCATCTGTTTTTAATGCACCTTTAAAAAAATTGTAAGGGATAGAGAGTCCTTTTGAGTCTTTGATAATACCATACTCTCCGAAGAGTAATATTTTTGAATAAAAAAGAGGACCTTTCATAAATACTTGGATTATACCATTAAAGGTACATAATAAATACAAAGATACTCTAAAAGAGCAAATATATTGTTATGAAAATACTAAAAACAAAAGCAAAAACACACTACAACTGTTAGTTTACAAGATATAAAACAACACTACATTATAGAGGCACCCATACCTACAACATCATCAATATAAGTGCCGTCTTTACAGTACTTAGAAAGCTGGTTTTTAATAAAAAGTTGCACTTGCTTTTTTTCGCTGGATGGATATAATACATGTACATTAGCGCCTGCATCTAATGTAAAACATACCTTGCTATTTGTTGTTTTTCTGAAGTTCCAGATACAATCAAGAATCTCCAGAGTATTTGGTTTCATTAAAATAAAGTAAGGAGAACTGGCCATCATCATAGCATGTAACTGCAACGCTTCACTCTCTACAAGGGCAATAAAAGAATCTAAATCACCAGATTCAAAAATAGAAACAAGTTGCTCTAAATTACTATTTGCTTTTTCAAAACGCTGAGTGGCATAGGGATTGTTGTGCATCAAATCATGACCCACAGTACTACTTACCTGCTTCTCTGCTTTATCTACTAATAAAATAGTATCATGATACTTACTGAAATTTTCATGTACTTTATAAGGATATGGTGTCCCAAAAAGGTTGCTACTACCCTTTATCTTTGGGTGCGCACCCCAAACAACTAGAGGGCCATTAATACTTCTAGCGGCACTTCCCGAACCTAAACGGGCAAGAAAAGATGCTTTTTGTAACTGGTACTCTTTGTTTTGTATTGATGTGGTATTGGTTTTGTTTAGTTTAGCCTCTAGGGCTACAAGACACATTGCAAGTGCACTCATTCCACTTGCAGAACTAGCAATACCACTACTGTGAGGGAACGTGTTTTGTGTTTTAATTACAAAACGATACGCATCAATAAAAGGAATGTACTGCGCTACGCGTTTAAAAAATGTATGAATTTTAGGTTCAAATCCTTCCTCCCTCACTCCATCAAGATAGACCTCAAATTCAAACCCACCTTTGGTCTTTTTTTCATAGTGCAACGTAGTTTCAGTTCTACACTTACTTAGTGTGAAACTTACAGAAGCATTTTGAGGAAGTTGCTCGCCGTACTTTCCCCAGTATTTCACCAAAGCTATGTTACTTGGTGATTGATAAGACACACTTGCGTCTTGGGCAATTTCTGTGTAAGGCTGTGGAATAAAATCTTGAGTGGTCATATATGGGCCGTAAATTAGTGGGCAAAGGTTTAAACCGTAAAGATACGCAAATAGCCTTCTTTTAAAAATGAAGATATGCTAATGAGCCAAAGAATTTTAAATCTAAAAAAAATAGGAATGTTTGTCTACTGCTTTAACTCTTGAGAAATTGCTTTTGCCACGATATAAGCGCTAGTCCAAGCATTTTGAAAATTAAAGCCTCCAGTGATGGCGTCAACATTGATAACCTCTCCAGCAAAATATAAATTTGGATGTATCTTACTCTCAAATGTTTTAAAATTAACCTCCTCCAAAGCGACACCTCCAGCTGTAACAAACTCTTCTTTAAAGGTGCTTTTACCAGATACCTCAAAATAAGATTGTGTAAGCTGCTGAGATAGGTTTTTAAGTTTGTTTTTAGAAATATCTGCCCAAATCTCTGTGGTGGCAATACCACTTGTTTTTACAATACTTTGCCACAACCGTTTTGGAACATCAAATTGAGGATACTTTGCTATGGTTTGCTTTGGATTTTTTAATTTAAGTTGCAACAAATCTTCCAACACTTCTTGGTGGCTTTTATACATCAACCAATTAACAACAATAGTAAATCTGTAGTCTAAAGTTTCTAGAATCCTCGCGCCCCAGGCAGAAAGCTTTAAAATAGCAGGGCCACTCATCCCCCAGTGCGTTATAAGCAAAGGACCCTCGCTTTGTAAAACAACCTTACCTTTTTGACCCATTACTTTAACACTAACCTGCGTAGAAACACCTGGAAGGTCTAAAATTCTTTGATCTTTAATATTGAAGGTAAATAAAGATGCAACTGGAGCAACAATAGTATGTTTTAGGGCGCTTAAAATATTCCATATTTTTGGATTAGATCCTGTAGCAATAACAATCTTTTGGGCTAAGAATGTTTCCTTGGTTGTTGTAATACTCCAAGAGTTATCTAGTTTATGAATCTCTTTGACAGGATGCTCTTTTAAAAGAGGAATCCCAAGGGTAGAAATTTCCTTTAAAAAACAATCTATAATAGTTTGTGAGGTATTTGAGGCAGGAAACATTCTTCCATCTTCTTCCATCTTGATATTAACACCTCTGTGCTCAAACCAAGCCAAGGTATCTCCTGTCATAAAGGTATGAAAAGGGCCCAACAATTCTTTTTCTCCTCTTGGGTAATTTTTGGAAAGCTCACTGGGTATAAACTCACCATGGGTAACATTACATCTACCACCTCCAGAAATTTTAACCTTCGTAAGCACTTGGCTTCCTCTCTCTAAAATAGCAACTTTAAGCTTTGGAGCCTTTGTTTTAAGGTTAATTGCAGCAAAAAAACCTGCCGCACCACCACCAATTACTATAACATCAAATGCTTTTGTATCCACGGGTTAAAAATACGTATAAATGAGTTGATTTTTTGAACTACAGCCCATGACATTTAAAATCAAAATTTACAAAACCAAACAAAGCTAGTGGCCGGTTATAGAGAAATAAAATCTTTCAGGTAGTAGGGTTCAAAATAAGCAACATCTTGGGTCTGGTTTGCACTAAGCTTAAGGGTTGCAACCTCAGCCATTTGGGAGGCAGATGGCAATGCATTTTTAATAAAAACAGCGTTTGGGTGGGTACATACCGCTTCAAATTTCTCTACCCCATCACCAATGAAGGTTACCTGGCCCATATCAAGGTAGGTTTTAAAGGAATCTTGAGTTATAATCTGGGCCTTTATCTCTCTAATTTGTTCCATCTCAGAAGAAAAAACAGCGCTGTAAACTTCCATTCTTCTTGCGTCCAACATAGGTACTACCAATGAGCCGGTAACCTGTCTTGCCAATGAGCTTAGTGTTGAAATGGCAATTAAAGGAATATCTAGTGCGTAACAAAGCCCTTTTGCGGTAGAAACACCAATTCTAAGGCCCGTGTAAGATCCTGGACCCTTGCTCACGGCAATGGCGTCCAAATCACTTTTTGAAATATTGCCTTGGGTTAATACCTGAGTGATGTAAGCTTGTAATTTTTCTGCGTGAGAAAAACCCTTGTCAGGTTCATTGTAAGGATTATCTTGCTCTAAAGCAATAACATTACCGTTTACACAAAGCGCTACAGAACAATTTTTAGTGGCCGTTTCTATGCAAAGTATTGTTGCCATTAGTCCTCTTGTTCTTCCTCTTGTTTAAGATCTATTAAGTCATCGCACTTTAATGATTTTGTAACGGTATTGTAAGGCCCAGTAATTACTTCATCTCCAGCAATTAGTCCAGACAAAACCTCAATGTTACTATCATCTTGGATACCAGTTTTAATAACTCTAAGGGCCGCTTTTTCTCCGTTTTTTACAAAAACAACTTCAAACTTTTCTTGTTTTTCAGAGGTGATCTTCTTTTTATTTATTTTTTCTTTGGTACATGTAGTATCCGTTTTTATAACTACAGCACTAATTGGCACACCAATAATTTGAGTTCTCTTAGTAGTGATAATATCTACCGTAGCTGTCATCCCTGGACGAAATGGAGAATAACTCTCTGGCTTGCCCTGGGTTAGGTCTGAATATGACTCAGGCAAAATACGAACCTTTACCTTAAAGTTTGTGACCTGATCTGCAGATAGGGCTGTAAGGGCTGAGTTTGCAATCTCTGTAACCTCACCTCTAAATTCTCTTTTCAAATAGGCATCTACCTCCACAATGGTTTTATCTCCAACATTCACTTTTACAATGTCATTTTCATTTACATCTACCTCAACTTCCATGTTCGTTAAATCTGCAACACGTACAATTTCTGTTCCTGCCATCTGTGCGGTTCCTACCACACGCTCACCCAGCTCAACGGCCAGTCTTGAAATAGTACCAGACATAGGGGCATATATTGCAGTGCGTGATAAATTGTCACGAGATTGCTTTAAACTTGCCGCTGCGCTCTTTACACTATAAAATGCAGACTCTACATTGGCCTGTGCACCTTCATACTCTGCAATTGAGCGGTCCCAGTCTAATTTTGATATTACACCTTTATCAAATAGTGTCTTGTTTCTTTGATAGTTTGCCTTGGCATTTCTTGCTGAGGCCTCGGCTTGAGCTAATTGTGCTTTTATGTTTTGAAGTCCAGCCTGGCTTTGACTTACCGCTGCTTGTATTAAATCTGGATTGATCTTTACAAGTAATTCTCCTTTTTTAATCTCCTGTCCTTCTTTTATTGGAAGTGAGATAATTTCTCCAGAAACCTCAGAGGAAAGCGCTACTTCAACCTCTGGCTGTATTTTTCCTGTAGCAGCAACCGTTTCGATAATGTCTATAGGGGTTATTTTTGCTGTTTCGACCTCTTTGCCCCTTTTGGTTTTACCAAACATTCCTGCTTTTTTACCGCCAACAAGAACAACTAAAGTCACTATAACAATACCTAAAATCCAAAAAAGTGTTTTCTTCTTCATATTAAAATTTTAACTCGGTTGCTGGAATACCGAAATATAACTCCAACACCTTGATTTTAAAAATATAATCGTACTTACTTCTATTTAACTCTACCTGTGCATTGTCATAACGGAGCTTGGATTGACTAAAATCAAAGGCATTTGTTGCCCCTGCGTCATACCTGTCTTTTGCATATTGATAAGCTAATTCTTGAGATGCTACAGATTTTTGAGCTGCCTGGTAGGCTTTTCTAGAGCCATTGGCATCAACATATGCCTGATACACATTTGATTCTAAATCTAAGGCTGCTTGCTGTAATTGAAGCTTACTTCTTTCCAAAGAAATTTTACTTCGTCTTACATTCGCCCTTACAGAGAACGCGTTAAAAACAGGGATACTTAATTGAACCCCATAGCTAATACCATCATTCTCATAAGCCTGATCTATAAAAGCATCTGGCTGTACTTCTCTGTTAATAGTGTTTGGAAATTGCCCGACTACAGATTGTCCCGTTTGCTCAACAACACCAATTTCTTGGGTAATAAAAGGATTATCTGGATCTAGTTCTTGAGTAAAAGACCCTGCATTGGTATACCTTGAGTTATATCCAAAAAATGCACTTAGGGTAGGCATGCGTGCACCTTTTGCTATTTGCAAATCTTTCTCTGAAATAGTTACATTTTGCTCGGCAATTTTAACCTCAGAACGCGATTGTTTTGCACCCTCTATAATCTCATCTACGGTTTTTAATGCTACGGCATTGTTTACAACTTGATAGTCTTCATCTACAATATCGAAGTTTTCATAATCCTTTATCAGGAGTAATTGCGCCAAACCAATTAAAGAAATTCTAACTGCGTTTTCTGCCACTGCAATACGCTGCTGCTCGGAGGCGTCTGTTGCGTCAATATCTAATAAGTCACCTCTTGGTAACACGCCAGCATCTATAAGTTTTTTGGTACGCTCTATCTGCTGTTTGGTTACTTGGTTTTGGGCAACAACTGCCGCTACATTTGCTTTGTTTAGTAGCACTTGTAAGTATCCATTTGCAACAAATAAAGAAATATCATCTTTCATCTTTGCTAATCTATACTGGCTAGAGAGTTGAGATAATGCTGCACGTTGTACTCTTCTGTAATTTCTTAAACCATCAAAAAGGGTATATCCAACATTTACAGATCCATTTACAGACAAAAATGTTGTGGTTTGAGCATTGTTAGTAAGCGGGTTAAAACTCAACCCCGTATTCTCTGAGGTATTGGTGCTAAAATTTAATGAAGGTAAAAACGCACCTGTTGCAGACATTTTTTCAATATCTGTGGCTGCTAAGTCTAATTCACTTTGCTTTACCGATATGTTGTTGTCTAAGGCGTATTGTACACACTCTGATAGAGTCCATTTCTTTACCTGGGCATTTGCCGCAGTTGATATGGTTAAGACAAAAAATAAAATTCCTAACTTTTTCATACGTTGATTATAGTTGTTGTGTAAGTCTTTAGCTTGCTTAAATTGTTACACTATTTGTTAAAATAATACATTAATTTCTACCAAGATTTCCCAGCTCCAGCAGGTTTTAATTGATTCCAAACCTTAATATTGTCTTGTTGGGTTACCCCCTCAAGTACCTCTACATGTAAGCCATCACTCACACCAAGGTTAATTTCTTTGCGCTGAAATTCTTGAGCACCAGTTGCAATCTCTACAAAAGGCTTTTTTGTTTTTGGATCGTACTGTACCAATGCCTCTTTAATGCTTAATACATTTTCTGCCCTTGCAAGAATAATAGATGCATTAGCACTTAGCCCTGCTCTAATAAAAGTAGCATCTTGATTGTTTAGGGTTCCTTTTATTTCAAATTGTATCGCTCCATTTTCACTTACTCCTTTTGGTGCAATAAAATCTAAAACTGCGTTAAACTTTTTATTTTCAATAGCACCTACAGTAATCTCTAAAGGTAAGTTTTCTGTTATTTTTCCAACCTCACTCTCATCTACCTTTCCTTCAAAAATCATTTTCTCTACATCGGCAATAGTAGCAATAGTAGTACCGTCATTAAAGTTGTTTGATTCTATGACCTGATTACCAACCTTTACCGGAATATCTAAAATCATACCAGAGACCGTAGCTCTTATTTCTGTATTGGCAGCAGCACCTAATCCTTTTGCTGTTCCTGTCTTTACAATATCAAAGGTTTGTTGGGCCGCGGTAAGTAATACATTTTCTTGATTGTAACGTTGCTGGGCTTGGTTATAACTTAGAAGCGCTTGATCAAATTCATTGGCAGAAACCACTGCTTTATCGAACAACTCTTTTTGACGCAAGTATATGCTTTTTTGACTCTCTAGGGCCAATCGTGCTGTTTCTACCTGAGTTTTTGCACTATTTATATTGTTTTTAGCGCTGTTTAGAGAGTTTATATTAGGTACTACTTTTACCTTAGCTATTAAATCTCCGGCAAGAACAACATCTCCGGCTACAACAAATATCTCATGTATAATTCCAGAAATATTAGGCTTGATTAACACCTCTTCTTTTGGCACAATATTACCTGTAGCTACCGTCTTTTTGACAATGGTCTTTATACTTGCTGTTTCTGTTTGAAACACCACAGGGTTTGTTTTATCTTTTGAATAGATATACCAAATACCTGCAGAAAATGCTATTACTATAACCAGTAATGTGATGATTGTTCCTGTTCTTTTCATTTCTATAGCCTTAAATTAAGGTTGTTTTTTAGTTAAACGTTTTTATATAATTTGTGAAATAATTCGATCTCACAGTGTTTTAATCTACTCTTAGCGCATCAACGGGTTTCATTTGTGTGGCTCTTGTAGCAGGTATTAAACCCGCCAAAAGACCCGAAACAATTAAAATAAATAACGCCACTGCAATAACCTGAATATTGACAGATGGGTTGGCAAAGTTATCTACAGGACCACTGAGTGACAAGACATAATTCATTATCCAAATACCTCCGGCAGAGAATGCGACTCCTACCATTCCGGAGAGTATGGTTAGCACCAATGATTCTTGCAATACCTGTGCTCTAATATCCCAGGGCGTTGCACCCAAAGCGCGACGCACTCCAATTTCTTTGGTGCGTTCTTTTACTACAATCAACATAATATTACTAATACCAATAACCCCAGACAACAATACCAAGGCGCCTACAAAAAAGCCTACAAATTTTAAAATATCAAACAGGCCTGTAATTTTCTCGAAAGATTCTGCTAGGTCACGATTTCCAATAGCTCTTTGATCATCTGGATGTATGGTGCGCTGCTGTCTAAAAATCTCTAACACTCTTGGTTTTAGAGTAGTTATACTCACGTTATCTTGTGCCGTAATTGCAAAATACCTCACATTATCTGCATTATTAAACACCTGGTTAAAGGTAGTAAAAGGAACGTATACAGTGTTTGCAAGCTCTTCGTTATCTCCCCCAGTGCTTGGCGCTTTAAAAGTTCCAACTACCAAAAAGTTTACACCATTAATTTTTATGTAATCTCCAATTGGGTCTTCCCCAATGTCAAACAAACTCTCAACAACCCCTTTACCTATAACCACAGCTTTGCGCTTATCGTTGATGTCTGAATAACTTATAAATCGCCCCGCAAGTATATCCATGGGCTGCTGCAATATAAACTCAGGATAATCACCACATACTTTAAAGGCGCCTGTTTTTTCTTTTCTTGTTACATTGTTAGTGCCCTGGTAACCGCCCAATTGATTTCTTGGAGATACAATTTTTAATTCTGGTATTTTTTCTTTCAAAATCTCACCATCAATCATTTTAAATTGCACACGTCTACCCTTTGGTAATCCTTTATAGGGTTTGGAGGTTGATTGTCCCCATACAAACATAGAATTGGTGGCAAAATCTCCAAAATCTTTACTCACTCCATTTCTTAAACCTGTAACTAAAGCGAGTAATAACACCAAAATAAAAATGCCCCAAAACACACCAAAGGCGGTGAGCATTGTTCTAAATCTATTGGCATTGAGTGCCTCAAGTATTTCGTTCCAGCGATCTTTATTAAACATTCTATTTTTTTCTGTTTTTAATTTAAAAAACTACTCATCACGTAGGGCATCTACAGGTTTGATATTGGCAGCTCTTCTTGCAGGAAAATAGCCTGCAAGGGCACCTGAAAAAATCAAAATAAATACCGTAGTAATAGCTGTGTTAAAATCTACCTGTGGAGATTTAATAAAATCATTATCTATCATAGGGCTTATTATTTGCAATAAACCTACTCCCAAAAAAAGGCCTATAAATCCAGCAATGGAGGTTATAAAGATAGACTCTTGCAAAATAAGTCCAATAATAGAACTTGGCAAAGCGCCAATAGCCTTGCGTATTCCTATTTCTTTAGTGCGCTCTTTGACAATTATAAGCATGATATTACTAACCCCTACAACACCTGCAATAATGGTTCCAATACCTATAAACCAGAACACATTGCGTATGATATCTATAAGACTGTATATTTTTCTTGCCTCTTCTAAGGTATTATCTATTCGTACAGCGCCTCTATCATCGGGAGCTATAATATATTTTGATTGAAGGTCCTGTTTTATGTTTTGTGACAGAGCAGTACTAAGGGCTACGGCCTGATCAAAATCATCATGCATCTTTACGGTATAAGCAAGATATCTAACCCTGTCACCCCCATTAAAAGCAATTTGAGCAGTTGGGAGGGGTACAAAAACGCGTCTTTCTTCCCAAGCACCACCCGGATCTGTATACACACCAATTACTTTAAAATTAACTCCAAATATGGAAATTATCTCACCAATGGGGTTTTTCTCTTTAAATAGATCTTGTTTAATGATATTACCAATAACAGCTACTTTACGGGTTTCATCCATATCATCTTGACTTAAAAAACGCCCAGAAACTAAACTGGCGTTTTCTATAAATTGTTGATCTGGATTGGCGCCCTCTAGCCTGTAACTTCCCGTCTCTGAACCATAGGTAACTTGACTAGACCATGTACTATAAAGGGCCGTTTTGTATTCAAGCTGGTCATCATAGGTGGTATTGATCTGAGAAAAATCATCATTATGGAGTTGTATTCTACGTCCAGGATTCAACCCTTTATATTCTTTAGTTGTTACTCGGGTACTAACAGAAACACGGTTTACAGCATCTTGCTCAAATTGGGTCTTAACCCCTTTTTGTATCCCACTACTAAATCCCAAAAGAATAACTAAAATAAAAATACCAGATGCAACAGATAGCCCCGTTAAAAAAGTACGGAGTTTATTTTTACCTATAGCCTCAAATATTTCTTGCCAACGCTCTATATCAAACATTTTGTTGTGCTTTACCAAGAGCATCAAACGCTCTAACTTGAGTTACTTGCGTATCATCTATTATTAGACCATCTTTTAGTTTGACTATACGTTTGGTCATGTGTGCAATATCATCTTCATGGGTAACCAAAAGTATGGTTTTACCCTCATCGTTGATTTGCTGGATAAGCTCCATCACCTCACAAGAGGTTTGTGTGTCTAAAGCTCCAGTTGGCTCATCTGCCAAGAGCACTTTAGGGTCACTGGCTAATGCCCTGGCAATTGCAACACGTTGCTTTTGACCTCCAGAAAGCTCGCTTGGCAAATGAGTTGCCCAATTTGCCAATCCAACTTTCTCCAGATAATGGTGCGCCTTTTCCATTCGCTGGGCACGTTTTAAGCCTTGATAATAAAGTGGCATAGCAACATTGTCTAATGCAGTTTTGTAATTTATCAAATTAAAAGACTGAAATATAAACCCTAGAAACTGATTTCTATAGGTAGCAGCAACTTTTTCATTTAAGTTTTTAATGTGTTTACCGTCTAAGGTGTAAGAACCTAAATCTGCCTCGTCTAGCATTCCTAAAATGTTCAATAAAGTAGATTTTCCAGATCCTGAAGAACCCATAATAGAAACCATCTCACCCTCTTTTACAGAAAAATCAATACCCTTTAAAACATGCAGAGAGTTACTCCCCATATGGTATGATTTATGTAAATCTTTTATTTGAATCATGCTGTATTGTATTGAACTACAAAGTAACTCCCTTTAGAGTCTTATTGTGTGAAATTCTTGTTAAGACTTTTTGAGGCATCTTTTGATTAAACATCGCATATAAGACTCTAATTGACGTTTATTGTTACTGTTTTTTTTAAGTAAAAAAACAAATAATTATCGTGCTGCTTTCTGGCGGTTTCTATACACTAAGTACCCTACGGTTCCTACTAGTAAATAAGGAAAAACCATCAAATACATAATCCCATTGTTTATACCCTTGGCAGCTGTACCGCTTTGCTCACTTTCAAGAACAGCACGGCACATAGCGCACTGAGCCTCTGCTGGAAGAACGCAAATAACAACTAACAATAAAAACAAGCCCGCTTTCATACTATAGGGGATAATAAGGAGATATCATTAAATATACAATAACGCCTGTTACTGCAACATACAACCACAATGGAAATGTAACTCTAGCTATTTTTTTATGCATTTTAAAATCTCCATTGATAGCCCTAACGTACGTAACCAAAACAAAAGGGATTACCGTTACAGACAATAAAATATGAGAAAATAAAATAAAGTAGTACACATATTTTATAGCTCCAAGAGCGCTAGACTCTGCACCAGAGAGCAGTCCATCACGATTTACGTCTCCAAACTTGGTGGAGTCTGAGGTCATGTGATAGGCTACATACATCAGTAAAAATAAAACGGAAAGACTTATGGCAAGTTTCATAAAACGTTCGTGTGCTTTTCTATTGCCTTTTTTAATTTGAAATAGTGCCATAATTAAAAATACGGCAGTAAGGGCGTTCACACTTGCATAAATGGGAGGCAGAAAACCCATGCGTTCTACCCCAGGAATTCTCACGGCAAATAATATAGCTACCGCAACTGGGATGGCAATTGAAACAATCCATATCCAAAGATTGTACTTGTTTTTTGGTGCTGATGTGTTTGTATTCATTATAAAAGTTTTTTAATGTCTTGTATTAACATGTCAATACTCTCTTGTTCTAAACCATTGTAATAAAACAAAGGATTGCCGTGTTTGTCTTTTCTTGAACGCACAACCCCGTTTTGATCTATCAGGGCAAACAAACCAGAATGAGAAAAACCATCTATCTCGTCTTTATCTTGTGCAGCAAATAGCTTGAAGCCCTCATTAGATAGTTTGTGGATGGTATCTTTATCACCTGTTAAAAAATTCCAATTTGGATGTGTTGCTTTATATCTACTTGCATAGGCTTTTAACACTTGGGGAGTATCAAAGGAGGGGTCTATGGATATGGAAGCAATTCCAAAATTTTCTTGACTTGCAAACTCCTGTGAAACTTGCAACATATTTCTATTCATGATAGGGCATATGGTGGTACAACTAGAAAAGAAAAACTCTACAACATAGACTTTCCCTTTATAAAAGTCATTAGTTATAGCTTGACTGTCTTGATTTATAAAATCAAAAGCCGGCACCTCTTGCAATGCTAACAATTTTTTTGAAGTATCAACAACCACATCAGCCTCTTGACTTTTTGCAGTACTCATTCTGGTGTTATCTACAATGGTATTGTTTACAATACGATCGTGTATTTTTGGAACAAAAATGATTCCAAAAATTAAAATAACAGCAAAAAGACCTATATACTTTGCTTTCATTATTCTTGTTTTACTAGAATTTGATTTCTTCTACTATTCTCTTTGGTTTCTTTTCGATACTCTGCCAATACAACTTTAACATCATCACTCATTCTGTTGTTGATATCTCCAATATCTGCAGAGTTATACCCATACACTAAACCATCTGGCATATCTTGGTCATCATTTCTACCTCGCAAGTGTGCATCCTTATCTATAATAAAGACAAAGCTGCTGGCCAATGAGCTATCTAGTGTATAACCACTGTTAAGAGAGGTAAATGCCTCTTGTATAGCCTGGGGAGTTCCAAAGGCATATTTCCAGGCGGTTGTGGGTGCAATTTCTGAAATCTTATTTGTTAAAATCTTTGCTCCATTTCTTGCACTTTGGGGTAATAGAATCAAAAACTGAAATTCTTTATATTCGTGATTCTTTTTGTAAATCTTGTGGGCAAGGTTGTAGGTATAGGCTTTGGTTTGTAGTGGCGTATCTCCAAAAAAACCAAGAATGGTAATTTTATTATCTAAGGTAACAGGGGCACCGTTAAGATCCTTGAAATTTGAGACACTTACCACATCCTGTGATAGTACCGGTAGCTTCCCAAAATTATTAACTCCAGTGGCAAAAAACATATAGATTGCTATGGGCAATAAAAACAAGACCCCAAGGACTATTTTCTTTTTGATACTGTTTTGCGGCGTTTCCAAGTGTTTTTATTTAGTTTGCAAAAATACACTACAAAAAAATGTTTACCAAGAAGCATATAGTTAATATTCAATTAAAAATGATTCCATAAAAAAATCCTACCAAGTTGGTAGGATTTTTAGTTTATCTTAATGGCTTATTAAGTATTAAAAGTCAAACTTAACATAGTTGTTTTTATAAACTTCAAAGATATAGTCTCCTTCAACAAGAAGGATTAAAACCAAGTAACAGATCAAGAAAATAGCTGTCCAAACAACCATACGTCTCAACGCTTTTGTTTCATCACGCATGTGCATGAAATCCCAGGTGATATAATATGCCTTTACTATGGTAAGAACGATAAATATTAAATTCAATGGTTTCATGAAGATAAATGGTGACAAAAAGATATTTGCCATTGTTGCCATAAATCCACCTTCAAAAGAAGACATAAAAGGAACCATTAAAGACTCTGGCTTTATGATACCAAAAATAACTTCAACTATAGTGATAATAGATAGGAAGATAAAAACTCCCCAAATTTTTTGTTCGATTGATTTGAACTTAAGCCGTCCTCTAAAGATTGCTAAACTGTGCTCGTGATGTCCCATTATATACGCTAAAAATATTATTATTAAACAAGGTAAAAGAAGGTAAATACAAATACCCAAACTAGATCGACAAAGTGCCAGTACAACCCTACTTTCTCTACCATTTCATAACTCTTTCTACGCTCATAGGTACCTATAACAACATTAAAGAAAATAATGATATTAATCAGTACTCCAGAGAAAACGTGAAATCCGTGAAACCCTGTAATAAAGAAAAAGAAATCTGCAAATAAGGGGTGTCCATACTCATTGCGCTTTAGGTTTGCACCCTCAACAACTAGTTTACCGTCTTTTTTAATTTTTGCAATAGAAGCCTCTCTTGAGAGAACTGTTGGATGCCCATTCTCATCAAGGTATTGTGTGCGTATCAACAAATTATCATTCGCTAAAAACCCAGCCTTTACTTCTTCAAAATTGTAAGAGGTTTGATCGTTTCCGCTCATAAACCAAATACCATTACTTGGCTCGTGCTCGGCGGCTGTGCTATGCATAGATTCGGCAAAACTTCCAATGGCCACACGATTTCCTTCTGTGTCTAAAAACTGTAGTATTTTACCCCCTTTTGTTTCTACGGCTCCGTATTCTCCTTTTATAAAAGTTGCCCATTCCCAGGCTTGAGAACCAACAAACACCGCTCCACCAATGATGGTTAAAAACATGTACATGGCCACTTTACTTTGCTTCATTTTATGCCCTGCATCTACGGCCAATACCATGGTCACAGAAGAGAAAATAAGGATAAAGGTCATGAAGGCTACATAAAACATAGGTGCCGGCACTCCATGTAAAAACGGAAAGTGAGTAAACACCTCATCGGCGATAGGCCAAGCGTCTACAAATTTAAATCTTGAAAAGCCGTAAGCAGCTAAAAATCCAGAGAAGGTTAAAGCATCAGAGACGATGAAAAACCACATCATCATCTTACCATAACTAGCTCTTAAAGGTTGGTTTCCACCTCCCCAAACACCGCCTTGAGACGCCGTTGTTGCAACAGTTGTTTCCATAAATAGAAATCAATTTTTAATTTGGTTCAAAAATACATTATTTTTTTATCTCACGAAATATAAAAACAAAAACAGATACACCCATAGAACATCTACAAAGTGCCAAAAAGTAGTAGCAAGTTCAATTCCAAGGGTTTTTCCGTTCGTGTATTTTAATTTGTAATGATTATAAATTACTACTAAGACACAAATTAGGCCAGCAATAATATGAGCAAGGTGTAATAACACCACTAAATAAATAAATGAGGTGGTAATACTACTTTCACTACCAGTGAAAAAATAGCCATTTTCTATAATTTGAGAAAAGCCAAGAAACTGTAAATACACAAAAACAACTCCTAGAATAAACGTTGTTATTAATAACACCATTGCTTTGGAGTTCTGTTGTTTTTTTACCGCATTTTTGGCCAATATAAATGTAAAACTACTTGCTATAATAACAGCAAGACTAATAAAAAAAGCTTCTGGTATTTCAAAATCTGTTAACCAGTCTACGCGCTCTTTACTTATTATGTATGCGCTAGTAAGACCTGCAAAACTCATCCCTAAACTAATCATACCAAAAAGCAGCATGTTCTTTTTAGCACGTGCTATTTTATCATTTTCTGTACCTTTTGTGTAGTCCATATTTTAATATTTTTAATAGCTTTACTTATCTAATAAATTTATCTGCCACGTATATTATTTGTAGAAGGGTAATATAACTTACACTCACTAACATAAGTTGTTTTGCAGATGTATCTGTTTTTTGTTTGTACAATCGCAAACCGTAATACACAAACCAAATTCCTAGCCCGCCAATAATTACTGCCGAAATTGGAGTGATGTAAAACGCTCCTGTTACTCCAAAGGCAGGAATTAATGAAGACAACACCGTACACACGCTATAGAAAACAACTTGCACTGCTGTGGTGCGGTCTCTTTTCCCTGTAGGCAACATAAAAAATCCTCCTTTTTTATAATCATCAAATAAAAACCAACCTATGGCCCAAAAGTGAGGGAATTGCCAAAAAAACTGTATCATAAACAAAGTACCTGGTTCTATACCAAAATCATTGGTAGCAGCAACCCATCCTAACATAAAGGGAATAGCTCCAGGAAAAGCGCCAACAAAAACAGATAAGGGTGTTTTTGTTTTTAAAGGCGTGTATAAAAAAACGTATATAAAGATGGATATTGCACCAAACATTGCTGTTTGTGGATTTATACTATACAAAACAGTAATACCAACAATAGTTAGAATAACAGCTATAGAAAGCGCTGCAGCAATACTCATTCTGCCAGCTGGGATAGGCCTATTTTTTGTTCTATCCATCAAAGAGTCTAAGTCACGCTCCATGATTTGGTTGTAAACATTGCTGGCTCCTACCATACAATATCCTCCAATACACAAAAGCAACAAGATCATAAAATCTACCTCTGCTGCGCCAAGTAAATACCCTGCAACCGAAGAAAACACAACACTTACAGACAACCTAAGTTTGGTTATTTCTGTAAAGTTTTTAACCCATGAGGTGGAAAGCACCTGTGTTTGTGTTACTGACAATAGAATTTATTTAAATTTTACCTTGTGTTTTGAGTGTGCAAAGATACGGTACAACTCTAATTCTAACCAATTTATAACACATTATCTATGTTAAAAATAAGCCTAAAAAAACAAGTGTATGTACTTGTAATAAGAACCCAATAAAAAAAGCGCTGCAGAATTATCTACAGCGCTTTTTTTATGTATGATTATTTAAATTTATCGTACCATTCTAATTTCTGATGTTTCAAAATAATCTATGTCATCTTCTGAGTATGCATTACTAGATGACATTCTAAGCTCATTTGCATTAAACAGTGTTACATCAAAAAGAGTTTCATCCAAAAGGAGCTGCATTGTTGTATTATTGGCAGCATATGTTCCAGTTTCATTATCAACATCCACAATTACTGTAGATTGTTCTACAGGATCACCGGCAACGGTCACTAAGGTGTTAATAACGTATTGACCATCTACAACGTAGGTGTCATTGTCAGAAAAAGTAACTGTGAGTTGAAATGTTTCTCCATAAGTGGTTGAATCTGTTATAATATCTAATCCATTTATGTTAATAGTCTCGGTTGCGTTGCTAGTTAGGTACGTAACCTGATAACTTCCAGCACTTAAATTTGTGTTGTTTAACAGGTATTGTGGGGCGTCATCATCACTAGTACAAGCAATCAACGATACAAAAATAACTAGCGTAAATAAATGTTTAAATACTTTCATAATTAGTGTGTTTTAGTTTTCTATCTGAAATCTAATTGGAAGGGAATACAATACCCCTACCGCTTGACCACGTTGCTTTCCTGGTGTCATCTTTGGCAAAGCTTTGATGGTTTTAATTGCTTCTTGTTTTAATTTTGGGTGCGGTGCTCGTGCCTGAACATTGGTAATGTTACCCGTTCTGTCAATTTTAAATTGCACATATATTTGCTGAATTCCTTCCAAACCTAAATCACTTGCCAGATCTGTGTTGAATTTCTTTTGCACAAATTTCTGGATTTTACTAGACATGCACTTCTTCTTGGCAGCATTGTTACCTGCACTTTCACAACCAGGGTATATTGGCACATTCTCAATGACAGCGAAGGGAACATCATCAATGATTTCTCCAGCTTCTTCAATCTCTTCAATCTCTACGATTTCTTCTTCTTGACTAATCTCTGTAGATTCGATTATTGTTTCTTCCACGTCTGCCTCATCTTCGATTACCTCAATAACCTCTGGAGCTGGTGGCGGTGGCGGTGGTGGTGGCGGTGGCGTTAACAGTTCTGTGATCGGAATGTCTTCATCAAGATCGTCACCAACATTTAAGGTATCTAGCGAGAGATCTCTATCATAAGATTTCCATTCTACTGCTTGCCAAGACAAAAACAACATAAATGCAAGGCCTGCTAAAAAGTAGACTCCGCTCCATTGTTTTAAATCTGCTTTTGGATTTTTTTTAGGTTCCATAATTGAATATAAATTATCGTTGATAAAAATATAGAAAATCTATTGTAATGTAAAACAATAGCACTGTAATATTAGTAAATAAATTTCTTAGTCAGTTTAACTGCAAAAAAACCGAGAATCAAGCCACATAGGTTTGCTACTACATCAAAAAAGTCTGCTCCTCTTGTGGGTATGAAACTCCCTTGTACTACTTCAATAAGTATGCCGTAAAGCAAGGTACAAACAAATAAAAGGGGTAATGTGTAGGTCTTTTTAGTCTTGGTATTGGTCTTGCCAGAGAAAACATAACTTGCCCAAACCATAAAAAGTCCTGCATTAATAATAAGATGCACCATCTTATCTGCAAAAGGAATTTCTACTTTTGGGGCGCCTGTAATAGGAGTCAATAAAGCCGCAGTAATAAGCAGCGTATAGGCAATGGCAATCCCTAGAAGGGGTCTAGGCCCCAACCAGCTCTTTATACCCTGTCTCATCTAATAAGTTTTCTATTTCTTCTGGATTGGAGATTTTAATCTTTATCATCCATCCTTCTCCATAAGGGTCATTGTTTACTTTTTCAGGATCAGACTCTAGGGTATCATTAAATGCTATAATTTCTCCAGAGAGTGGTAAAAATAAATCTGATACTGTTTTAACAGCCTCTACAGATCCAAATACCTCATCGGCATCCATAGTTTCATCAAGGGTTTCAACTTCTACATATACAATATCTCCAAGCTCGCCTTGTGCAAAATCTGTAATACCTACTGTAGCAGTATCGCCATCAATAAGAATCCATTCGTGGTCTTTAGTGTACTTTAAATTTGATGGAATGTTCATAGTTACCTACTTTTTTTATGTGTTTATATTTTAATTACCGAAGTTATATCTCAAAGTTAAACCACTACGAATAGTTGTTTGAGGAAAAGCCGTAGAAATTGCATACTCAGAAAATGTGTGGTCATAATAAAATGCTGCAGTTAAGTTTTTACTTAAGGCATAGTCTACCAATAACTGGGCCCCGTAAATGGTTTGCCCTGCCGTGGTTTGATTATTCTCGATATCCAAATAGCGTATAATGGTCCTGTTGTCTCTTCTTGAAAGGTCTAACTTAAAGTTTAGATCACTTTTTAATATTTGTTTTTTTCCTCCAAAATTAGTTCCAATACGAAGGTCTTTTATTCTATATCCAAGACCAATAATAACTTCATCTCCTTTTATTTCAGTTAAAAGATTATTTGCAAAACTAAGACCTAGTGCTCTGTCTTTTCTATATTCTGCACTAACCTTAATAGAGTTTTTCATTTCAAGATCAATTTTTAATAGTGGTGAAAATTGCTCCGTAAGGTTAACATTGGTTAAAAACTGCTCGCTTTTAAAATCTCCAGCTTGATTTGTTGAAGCCGTTACAGGATTGCCATCTCTAGAGCGGTTGTAGTCTAAATTAGTTTGAAATTGGTTCACGGTATACCCGGCAGTGTATCCATGCTGTAGTGAGAACCTTTTAAAGTGTTTCTTAAACCACCCCATGCGCATAAAACCAGTATATTTAATATCCCAATTTGGTAGAGGGATATCTCTTAAAATACCTTTCTTCTCACTCTGGACATCAGCACCTTTATAGGCTGCAATAAAGGATGGCAACAATACATCTTGGCTAGTGGGGCCAAATCCAACAGGATAACCTGTTTCTGGATCAACAGGGAAGGTGTCTGTACCATAAAATTCTGAGGCCAAGCTATTGGCAACAATAAGTCTGTTGCTTCTAAAGGCATCAAAAGGCTCAGATAGCGCATCTGCAGTACTTTGAAAAGCCGTTGCAATACGCAGAGTTGAAATATTAAAGTTTCCAGAGGTAACTGGTGTTAAAGAATTATACAAGCCATCTTCAATGATATAATTCTCTGAGTAATTCTCTGAGTAGATTCTACTGGCATTAATGTCAATCTTAAGATCTCTAATTGGCTCAAGGTTGACTTGAACATCTAACTGGTTGGTTTCATTCTCTGTGTATTGTTCGTTGTATTCTGGATACAGGGTTAACCAACCGTTTCTTGCCGCCTGTTCTCTAACCTCAGCTTGGCTTCCAAAGGTAAAGCCTGCCGTTGGCTTTAAAGTACCTACAAAACCAATTGAGCGTTTATATCCAGGCAAGAAAATTCCGTTGGTTTCTTGGTAATTAAATTGCACTTTTTTAATCATGGTAGCCAAGCCAACGAGAGTATTTAGTGCTTTATCCCCTCCACTTAAACCATTACCTAAGCCACCTCCAGAATTAGCTGCGCTACTGGAAGAATTCTTACCCCCTTTGGCTGCAAAGCCTTGGGCATCATTCTTGGAACTTGCTTTAGAGTCCTTTCCGCCTTTATCTGATCCACCTTTTGGGCTAAAACCGCCTCCATTTCTGGAATTGCTATTTCTAGAATTGCCTGCGTTTCTGCTGGCTTTCTTTTTAGAAAGGCCAATATACCTGTAAAAAGCACTGAAATCGAAGGTTGAGTTAATACGATGTGTACTTGCGTTTTGAATAGAATTTCCTAAATCATAGGTTTCTACAGATCCGTCAGATAATTCAATATCAATATTATTAAATAAATCACTACCGTCTTGCCATTGGAAATCTCCCGTGTATGAATAGGTTGCTCGTATCCACTTCAAGAAAGGGAATTTTGCAGTAGGCAGATCATAATTTAATTGCAATGATTGAAAGTGCTGGTTTGGATCTCCAATATCAAACAGACCGTCAAAGACTCCAATTTGATTATCAGCAACACCATTGTCATCTATATAATTGGTGACAATTCTATTATTAGAGGTTGTGAAATTAAAACGAAATGATTTTGTTAGGTTATAATTAATTGCATAATCCCAGTCAAACAAATAGTTTCTTTGGTAGAGCACCGGCAAGCCTATATTGCCATCTTCTAGGTTTAATTCTCTAAACTTTTGCTCATTATGCTGGCGCAGAATATTAGAGTTTACTGCAATACTAGTGGGTAAATAATTTAGGTTAAGGTCTTTTAAAAACTGCCAATATTTTCCTGTAAAAATAGAATCATTCTTTTTAAATGGTTCAAATGTTTTGGGCGTAAAGTTATAGGCATAGGTTCCGCCCAAACGCACGTTTTGATCCAGGGCGTCTTGAATTTCAAAATCGTTGTGATCTATTTGATTGTAAGAGGCAGAAAGTGTAACATTTTCTATGTCATACACTTTTGGTTTACCCTCTGAGGTGCGTTCTTTACGAACCCCAATAAAATTAATACTCTGTCTTTTTGTGTAATCTATAGATTGTCCTAAAATCTCTTCTCTTCTTTCAGAGTTTCCTTCGTTATCTAATCTGGTTTGTAACTCTACATCTTGATACTCTGGATCAAATTGCGGCGTGATTAGTTTTTCAGACCTACCATAATTAAAAGGTAACTGAATACCCCATTTCTTTGGCAGCATCTGTCCTAAGTTAAAATTGGTTACCAAATCATACTCTTCTACATCTTCTCTGCTACGATCATTTGGACCTTGCTCTAAAGAACCAAAACCTATGGTACTTACTCTACCTGTAGCACTTAGATTTGCAAAATCTGCAAAGTTTGCATCCATAGCTGCAACAGCTGCCCAACCACCCTGGTTTTGCAACTCAGATAGGCGTAATTCATTAAACCAAACCTCTCCACATAATTCTGTATTGGTCTCGTTACGAACACCAATCATTGCAACACGTACATCACCAAAACTAGGATTTCCTTTCATACCTACTCTCAGTATGTTAGATGGCAAGCCATCTATTTGGCCCTCTTCAAAGAAATGCAATTGGTTAGGGGCATAGGTGGCAGGATCTCCAAGTATCGTAGACTTTAAATCTTGTAATAAACTAAGAGGCAGGTCCAACCTGTTCTCTACCGGCCATATTTCTTCAGCGCTAGTTGTATTGAAAGCCGTTGGCTTTAAAGACACCTGTACCTCATAGAAACTTTCTGTTAAATCATTACCCATTCTAATAAATGCAACCAAATCACCATCTGCCAGAGCTGTTTGATTTACGATAGACTCTGCATGAATAAACATTTCAAGATTTTTGTACTGGCGCATATCCACGCTAAAGTTTTTATACACACCACGAGCATCATTTTGCTCTAGGCCACAAACACGCAGGGCAAGAGATTGTTCATCTTGTCTAATAATGTTATTGTTATTATTGAGCTGCTCTCTTATTACTCCTGGAGGTAATGTGTAAGGTATGGGTTGCCTGTTCTCATTATCAATTATATTAACAGCCTCCACTTCAAAAACAGTATCGTCCAACTCAGGATCTTCCTGGGTAACGTTATCTAAAGTCTGCAAGTATCTTCTGTAATCTCCTCTAACTAGTTCTAGAGTTCCTAAACGAAGTGTGGTTTGCTGCTCAAATCCAGACATATACATACGCATAAAACGTATAGATCTAAAGTCTGAAATTCCATTCACTGCCCTGTCATAATCTGCAACAGGAACTTTAAACTGAACCCACCTAACATCCAAAGAACTATTGTCTTGAAGGGTGATTGTACTCTCCCGAACATCAGTCACAAAATCATTGGTAGCTGGGGTAAGAGCATCACGAGAGATAGGAATGTTATACTCATAATAACTATCTACGGTATTCATAGAGTTATCACGGTTAATATCTTCTACATCTGGCTGGGTGGTAGAACCACGATTTGTATTTGTTACCTCAACGGGAGAATTCCCTTCTGTACCATTGTATAATTTGTAACGACTTCTTATATCTCCAGAGGCCTGCAGGAAGTATTCATAGTTATCATTTGCAGGATCTGCAAGCCCACTAAAGGTTGGGAACATCTCACTTTCTTGAGCATTGTTTAAACCATCATACCCTACATCTTGGTTAATGCGCTGCTGCCCTTCAGTATCAAAGGTGTATACTAAAGATTGATTAGTAGGCACCTTACCCCAAACCGTTGGTGTTGTATTTGTTGAGTCACCATCTTGAGGCAAACCATTCTCGTATTGCTTTCTCCCATCTTTTAAAACATCTTCAGAAATATTTCCTAAATTAAAACTTAGGGTTCCTCCATTATTGGTGTTGTTTTCTTCGTATATAAATGGATCCATTACCCAAAACTGGATAAATTCTACATTGCTTCTTTCAAAATCTGTAGTGGTTAACTGTCTAGAAATTCCTCCAAAATTACCTGCAGGATTTGGCAAATCATTTGTTCCTTCAGCAGCTGGATTAAAGTTATACTCTCCACGCTCGCTTGGGTAGAAAGAGAGGTCTAAAGAGAATAGCGCCTGTGTTTGCCCTTGAATTATGTCTTGTGCCGGGAATATTTCGTCTCTAAAAATACGTCTTGTAAATGGTGAGGATAAGTCCTGATCTGTTATGCCATCTGGCCGTTGACTGCTATAAAAAATAGGATCAATGGTGTACCAGTTTAAACGGGCACGTTTGTAATTATAATCTAAAACACTGTTAGGTACTTCTCCCCCAAAACCATCTGGAGATGAAGACAAACGCCATGAGATAGGAGAACTAATATCAAACTCTGTTTGTGAAGACTCAAAATCATCAATATATACAGTGGTTCTTCCTCCAAAGTCTGAAACCTCTGGAGCACTTGGCAATAAATAAGCAAATTCACCGCGAATAGAAAAGTTTGACTCCACATCTGTATCAATGTTAGGGAGCTTGTTTACTAGACGAGTAAAGAAAGGAACCTGCGCAGCATAATTTAAGTTAACCCCAAATATTTGATTGTTAATTGGTTCTACATCATAGGTAGATTTTTGAGTGAGTGGGCGTTCGTTTAACTTCAAATAAGTACCACCTATGATAAAGTTATCGTTAAATTTATGCTCAATATTTAATCCCGTAAATCGCTTTGTTTGTTGTCCAAACAGGGTATTGTTTTCAACTGTAATATTTACAGGAGTGTTTGAGGCCAACAAAGATGGGTCTAAAATCTGAACTGTTCCTGCTTGATAATTTACCGTGTAATCCACACCCTCAGATAAGGTCCTTCCGCCGGCAGTAACTACCACAGAACCCTGAGGTATGTTAAAGGCTCCAATAGGTATTCCGTTTCCGCCACTAGATTTGTACCTTCCTGTTAACTGAAATTTATTCTTATCACTATCCTCTTGTTCTGCTTGTGTTTTGGTGGATCTGTACAAAGATCTAAAAACGTATTTGTCCTGATTGGCATTATAGGTAGCTGGCATGTTATAGGCTGCCGTACCAGTAGAGGGGTCGTCTAGTTTATTGAACAGGTATTCTCCAAAAGGCTCTACACTGGTAAATATAATGCGTCCATTTTGCTGGTCTACGGTGAGCCCTGGTATAAAGTCAAAGAAGCCATCACCGCCTTGTTGAGGGTCATTATTGAAATTTAATCTGTCTAGATTAAAAACCTTTAATAGCGTTTTATTGTCAACATCTTCTGGCAATGCAATGGCAGGATTTGTAATTGTTCCTTCAGCTGCTGTTATATAGTTTAAAGGTGCTGGATCTCTATATTGAATGTCTAACCTAAAGTCTTCTTGTTCTAACTGAAAGGCTCCAAGACCGTATATGTTTTTCATCATCAAATCCCAGATAGGCTCTGTTACATTGGTGATGTTACTTTTTAATAATTTAACAATCAGGTTTTGAGGAATACCCTCTATATCATCCGTTCCTGGATTGCCAGGCTCGCCTGGTCTTACAAGACCTCCGGTGGCATCTACACCGTCTGTAGAAAATTCACCAACTTGGTATACTTTTCCGTTTACAGTATATTGAAATGAGACGGCAATGACCTCGTCATTGTTTAAGCGTTGGTTCAAAGAAATATATCCTAATTGAGAGTTAATAGTAAATTCATTAACTCTTAATTTTCTTGCGTTCTCTAGAGTTAAAAAATCTGAACCATCTTGTACTTGCACACCACCAAATCCTTGTTGTACGGTAGCTATATCTCTTATTTGTTCATTTAAGATTCCTTGGGCACTAGCATCATCAATACCAAATGGATTGAAATCATTATTGCCATTATCTGGAAAAGAATTAGGTGGTTTGTTTAAAAATCCACCTGGAATATTATTTAAACCAATATTTGATATGTCAGACTCACCAACATCTTGTAGGGCTACAATATTTCGTACATCTTGAGTTTGATTACCTCTATTGGTTATCCAAGCTTCTACTCTAGTAATCTGAACATTGGAACGAATAAAAGGATATTGCTGCAATGCTCTATCATAGGTGTCTCTAAAATAATGTGCTAAGAAAAAGTGACGATTTTCATCATAGTCTAGGGCATATATGTCAAAATCTGTGATGGTACCACCACCTTCTGTAGTTACGTTTCTAGTTTCAGATTGCTGCTCAGAGAACACGCCAGTAATTGTAGTTTTTCCAAATTGCAGCTCTGTTTTTACACCAAATAAGCTTTGTGCACCAGGTATTAAAGTACTGTTAAGTGGCATGCTCACATTACCTACTTCTATAGATCTAATGATATCATCTTCGGTTGGCGTGAATTCTAATTTTACTTGGTTTTGAAAATCAAAGGTTGATTGGGTGTCATAATTTGCGGTTACTTGCAAACGCTCTCCAACCTTTCCAAGCAAACTCAAACTAATCCGCTGGTCAAAATCAAAAGAGAAATTACTCCTGTTTCTTGGAGAAAATGCCGGATTGTCTTGTTTGGTGTACAATAATCCAAGATCCATCTCTACAGTACCTTGAGGTATTACCTCAATGGTATTGCCTCCAAATACAGATTCAAAAAAGCTAGAATTTACGTAAAATTTTGGCAGTAAGTTTTTTTGCGCATCATCAGAACCTTCTTTTCTTCCATCTGCGGCATCAATTTTTTCTTTGAAATAATCGCGCATTTGTTCTTTTAAGATCAGATCACGATACTCCTCTGGGCTTAACACTAGTGGAAGACCAACATTAAAATCACCCAGCATTTCACTGTAATAATAGCTATCTGTTACAGGGTCATAGGTGTATAAATTCTGTATGCTAGAAGATGGAGGCAGCTCAATACGCCCCATAGAAGATCCTGTTGCGGTAGAATCCTGCGCATTTGCACTAGAGAGACTCCCCAAAATGATACTTAAAAATACGAATTGTTTAAAAAAGCTATTTTTAAACTTGGTGAAATTTGTACCCAATACTTATAATTTTTTTAAAGCCTGTTTTATAATTTCCTCAATGGTTGCCTGCGGATATTCTTTAATAACTGCATCACAAACTTTTTCAGCTTGTTTGCGTGTAAAACCTAAAGTATCCAGAGCAGATAACGCTTCATTTTTGTTGGTATTGCTTGAAACCATAGAAACATCGTCTAAGCCATACACCTTTACTATTTTATCTTTCAAATCCAACAACACGCGTTGGGCTGTTTTGGCTCCAATCCCTTTAACGGATTGAATGGTTGCCACGTCACTTGACGCAATGGCCTCGGTCACTTGCTGTGGAGATAAAGAAGACAGCATGGTTCTGGCTGTACTTGCTCCAACTCCTGAAACCGAAATTAATAACCTAAAAATTTCTCGCTCTACTATACTAGAAAAACCATACAAAATATGCGCATCTTCACGAACTTGTAAATGCGTGAATAATTTTACATTTTCTGATGTTGGCAACTGTGCAAAAGTATGCAATGAAATGTTCACAAAATACCCTACACCATGACAGTCTATAACTACATCTGTAGGTGATTTTTCAACAAGTCTTCCCTGTAATTGGGTTATCATACGTTTTTCTTATGTTATTGCTGCCAAATATAGTATATTTTATTGGCTTATCTGAAGGGTTAAAACCTAAATTTCCTACTGAAACATTACTACCTCTGGGCTGTTTCCTCTCTTTTTTCTTTTTGCTGAGCATCCACCACAGCCACCGCTGCCATGTTTACAATTTCTTCTACACTAGCACCCAGTTGAAGAATATGAACAGGCTTTCGCATTCCAAGCATAATAGGGCCTACAGAATCAACACCATTGATTTCTTTTAATAATTTATAATTACTGTTGGCAGCATCTAAATTTGGAAATATGAGTGCATTCACTTTTTTCCCTGCAAGCTTAGAGAACGGAAATTTACTTTGTAACATTTCTGGGTTTAAAGCAAAGTCTGTTTGCAACTCCCCATCTATATGCATATCTGGATTGGTTCTATGCAAATAAGCTACAGCATCTCTCACCTTTGTGGCGTGCGGGTCTTTTGAAGAACCAAAATTAGCATAGCTTATCATTGCAATTACTGGCGTGAGTCCAAATAGCTTCATGGTATAATTTGTCATCTGGGCAATTTTGGCCAGTTCTTTGGCAGTAGGGTCAATATTTATGGAGGTATCACTAATAAAAATAGGTCCTCTTTTAGTGAGCATCATATTGGTTGTTGCTACTTTACTTACACCATCAAAACGTCCAATAACTTCCAGAACAGGACGTAATACTGAAGGATAGGCTCTTGAATATCCAGAAATCATCGCATCTGCATCACCCTGGTTAAGCATCATGGCTGCAAAATAGTTACGCTCTCGCATTAATTTTTCTGCATCAAAAAGTGTTACTCCATTTCTATGTCTATTTTCAAATAATTTCTGAGCATATTTTGCCAAGTTCTCGGCTTGATCATCAGCCTTAGGATCCATTATTTGTATGTCTGCATCAAATTCAAGTTGCTCCATAAGCTCCTCAATCACAGCTTTTCTACCTAACAATATAGGGGTTCCTATTCCTTCTTCGTAGACAATCTGAGCCGCTTTCAATACATTTAAATGATCTGCCTCTGCAAAAACAATACGCTTTGGGTTTTGTTTTGCACGACTATACAGCAAGCGTATAATCTTGTTGTCACTCCCCATGCGTTGGTTTAGTTCATCTCTATATTTCTTCCAATTTTTAATAGGTGCAGTTGCCACACCACTTTCCATAGCTGCTTTGGCAACAGCTGGAGGGATTTTATCAATTAACCTTGGGTCAAAAGGTTTAGGGATGATATAGTCTTTCCCGAAAATAAGTTTGGTTTCTCCATAGGCAACATTTACTTGTTCTGGCACCGGCTCTTTGGCTAGTTCAGCCAAGGCTTTTACAGCAGCCATCTTCATAGCCTCATTAATCTTGGTGGCACGAACATCTAGCGCTCCTCTAAAAATAAATGGAAACCCTAACACATTATTGACCTGATTGGGATGATCACTCCTACCGGTTGCCATAATAATATCATCTCGCGTTTTACAGGCTAGCTGATATTCAATCTCAGGATTTGGATTTGCCCTAGCAAAAACAATAGGATCTGCGGCCATTGACTTAAGCATACTGGGAGTTACAATATCTGCAACAGAAAGCCCAACAAAGACATCTGCATCAACCATAGCCTCATCTAAGGTATCTATCTTTCTATGGGTTGCAAATTCTGACTTCTCAGGTGATAGCTCAGAACGATCATCCCTAATCACTCCTTTACTATCCAACATCACAATATTTGCCCCTACTGCGCCAAAGGCCTTGTAGAGCCTTGTACAAGACACCGCAGCAGCACCTGCTCCGCTTATTACAATTCTTACTTGCTCAATTTTTTTATGTGTTAACTCAAGTGCATTTAAAAGTGCGGCAGCAGAAATAATTGCCGTACCATGCTGGTCATCATGCATAACAGGGATGTCCAACTCTTCCTTCAACCTTCTTTCAATCTCAAAAGCTTCTGGAGCTTTAATATCTTCTAGATTAATTCCACCAAAAGTGGGTGCAATGTTTTTTACTGTTTCTACAAAAGCATCAACATCTTGGGTGCCAATCTCAATATCAAAAACATCAATATCTGCAAATATTTTAAACAACAACCCTTTTCCTTCCATAACAGGTTTAGATGCCTCAGGACCTATATTTCCAAGCCCTAAAACTGCCGTACCATTAGTTATAACCGCCACCAAATTACCTTTAGCCGTATACTTGTATACATTTTCAACATCTTTGGCTATCTCAAGGCAAGGCTCTGCCACACCAGGAGAGTATGCTAGGGATAAATCTCTTTGAGTTGCATATTTTGTGGTAGGCACAACTTGTATCTTTCCTGGCCTTGGCTGGGAGTGATATAAAAGTGCTTCTTTACGTTTACTTTGTTTACTCATAACAACAGATTGTTTTTTTATGGTACACTACAAATGTAACAGAGTGAAGTTAAAACAGTGTCTAAATCAAAGATTAATTGTTTGCTTTAAACACCAGGTAATAGCTTGATAGTTAATTATAGTATCACGGCTTTAAGAATTCTATGTTTCTGCGCAATCCTTCAAACTTAGTACGCTTTAAAGGACTCTTTTTAAAAATTTCTGAAAATACTTCTTTGGTAATTTCTTCCCAATCTTTCTTTGAATTGGACAATACATCTGGATGAGGATCAAACAAAGGCTCTTTATGGGCTTTGCTAAACCTGTTCCAAGGACACACATCTTGGCAAACATCACATCCAAACATCCAATCATCAAACTGCCCACTCACACTAGAGGGTATTTCATTTTTAAGCTCTATGGTGAAATAGCTAATGCACTTACTACCATCTACTTTATAAGGCTCTACTATGGCCTGAGTTGGGCAAGCATCTATACATGCTGTGCAACTCCCACAATGGTCTGTAACGGGGGTGTCATAGTCAAGATCTAGATCTACAATGAGTTCTGCTATAAAATAAAAAGAACCTGCTTGTTTGGATAGTAAATTACTATGCTTACCAATCCAACCCAAACCACTTTTTGCGGCCCAAGCTTTATCTAACACTGGAGCGCTATCAACAAAAGCGCGTCCATGAACATCACCCACCTGCTCTTGTATGCAGTGCAGCAACTCTTTTAACTTGTCTTTAATCACAAAGTGATAGTCTGTTCCGTAGGCATATTTAGATATTTTATAACTATCATCTCGCTGAAGGTGTTGGGGATAATAGTTTAACAGTAAAGAAATAACACTTTTGGAACCCTCCACAAGCTTTGTTGGATCAAGGCGCTTGTCAAAATGGTTTTCCATGTACTGCATCTGGCCATGCCTATTTTGGTTGAGCCAAGCCTCAAGTCTTGGAGCTTCTTGCTCCAAAAAACCTGCTTTACTTATACCGCAAGACATAAACCCAAGGCGTTTGGCCTGGTCTTTAATAAAAGCAGTATGTTGGTGTTTTGAGTGTATAGCTGTGGTGTTTTACATCTTAGGCTTTCGAACTTAAAAAAACGCAAGATAGGTATGGAAATTCTTGTTGCTAGACAGCGCTATTAAAACAACCCTCCTTGGGTGGGCTCCTTAACTTTTCCTAGATGTTTATAGGCTGCCTCAGTAACCTCACGTCCTCTTGGAGTACGCATAATAAATCCTTGCTGAATCAAAAATGGCTCATATACCTCTTCTATGGTTTCTGGACTTTCTGAAACCGCAGTTGCAATGGTGGTAATCCCAACAGGACCTCCTTTGAATTTATCGATAATAGTGTTTAGTATTTTATTATCCATTTCATCTAGACCATGGGCATCAACACTTAGAGCTTCTAATGAAAATTTAGCGATAGCTATGTCTATGGATCCATTCCCTTTAATTTGAGCAAAATCACGCACTCTGCGCAAAAGAGCATTTGCGATACGAGGGGTACCCCTACTTCTACCTGCAATTTCTATAGCAGCTTCCATAGAAATAGGAACTTCCAAAATACTAGCACTTCGCTGCACAATGGTTGTTAAAAGTTCTGTGGTATAATATTGTAATCTAGATGTAATCCCAAAACGAGCTCTCATAGGAGCTGTTAAAAGTCCAGAACGTGTTGTAGCGCCCACAAGTGTAAATGGGGCTAAATGTATTTGAACAGAACGAGCATTGGGCCCAGATTCTATCATGATGTCTATCTTGTAATCTTCCATAGCAGAGTATAAATACTCCTCAACTATGGGGCTTAATCTATGAATCTCATCAATAAACAACACATCACGCTCCTCAAGATTTGTGAGCAGTCCTGCTAAATCTCCAGGCTTGTCCAAAACAGGACCAGAAGTAACTTTTATCCCTACTTCTAGCTCATTGGCTAAAATATGTGCTAAGGTAGTTTTACCCAGCCCAGGGGGTCCATGAAAAAGTGTGTGGTCTAGAGCCTCGTCTCTTTGATTGGCAGCTTGAACAAATACCTGCAAGTTTTCTAAGGCTTTGTCTTGCCCTGTAAAGTCATCAAAACTTAGGGGTCTTAACCTCTTTTCGATTTCTGTATCTTTTGGTGTTAAGTGCTCTTGAGATGGATCCAGATGTTCGTTCATATAACAAATATACAAAGGGATTCATTACAAAGAGAAGCCTATAAAACTAAGATATAAACAAAATGATTTAAAGAAACTACAACAAGTAATCAAAGGCTATCTGTATTCGTTTTATAATGCATATTTTTACAAATCATTTTTTTAAGATTTTCAATAAAACCATAATGCCTACACAACCAAAACTTACCCGATTTAATCAAAATGTATTGTCAAAATATCAAATATACAACAGTATATTTATGACCCTGCCCTTTGATACCATTACTAAAACCGGAGCGCTTTTGCCTCTTTTTCATGAAACCTGCCAGAAAGGTTTTGAAAAAGAGCAAGACCCGACTACCATTGTTGAGACATTTTTTAAAAAATATCAAGATAGACGCTCTAAAGAGAGCCAAATCAATTTACTATTTAGATTTATACAATACATAGAACGGCAAGTGGTTTTGTTTGACGCCATTGAAGATGCAAGTTTTCCTATTGTAAATAATATGGATGGTATTGGCACATTGCGTTCTTTAAAGGAAAGTGCAACTGCTGAAAAGAAACTAGAAACCCTAAAAAAATATCTTGAAGAATTTAAAGTGCGTATTGTTCTTACAGCCCACCCAACTCAGTTTTACCCCGGTGCAGTATTAGGAATTATCACAGATTTAACACAGGCCATCCGTGAAAATGATTTGCTTCGCATTAATGAACTATTAGCACAATTAGGTAAAACGCCTTTTTTCAAACATAAAAAACCTACTCCCTACGATGAAGCTGTAAGTTTAATTTGGTATTTAGAGAATGTATTTTATAAATCCTTCGGAACAATCTATGACTACATACAGCAAAACATCTTTGATGGAAAACACATAGAAAATGACATCATTAATATAGGGTTTTGGCCCGGCGGAGACAGAGACGGGAATCCATTTGTCACTCCAGAAATTACCTTAAAAGTTGCCGCTAGATTGCGTGAAACAATCATTAAAAACTACCACAGAGATATTAGAGAATTAAGAAGAAAGCTAACCTTTAGTGGTGTAGAGCAGCGTATCATTAAACTAGAAACAGAACTTTATAACAGTATCACACATCAAAAATCTTCTCTTACCCTAGATTCTTTTACCCAAGAACTAAAAGAAATAAAACAGCTTATTATTGACCAGCATCAATCGCTGTATGTCTCTCAAATAAACAGTTTGTTAAATAAAGTTCATCTTTTTGGTTTTCATTTTGCAAATCTTGATATTAGGCAAGATAGCCGTAAACATGCTCAGTTTTTCAATACCTTAGTTACCGCCTTAATAGAAAGTGGCAGCACTATATTTCCAGAGAACTATTTTGATTTAAAAGAAGACCAGCAAATACAAGTACTCTCTAAGGTGCAGGGAAAGGTTGACTTATCTTTAATTAAAGATGAAGAAACGCTAAAGGCCTTACATACAATGAAGGCAATAAAAACCATTCAATCAACAAATGGCCAGGCCGCTGCAAACAGATATATCATAAGCAATAATCAAAGCACCCTGCATGTCATGCAACTCTTTGCAATGTTAAAAATCGTTGCATTTGATGACGCTCTAACTGTTGATATTGGGCCCTTATTTGAAACCATTACAGATTTAGAAAATGCGCCAAAGGTCATGGAGGAGTTGTATACAAATCCTTACTATGCTGCACATTTAAAAACTAGAGCAAACAAACAAACCATCATGTTAGGGTTTAGCGATGGCACAAAAGATGGTGGGTATTTAATGGCAAATTGGGCCATCTATAAAGCAAAAGAAAACCTAACTAGAATATCAAGACAATACGGTATTACCGTTATTTTCTTTGATGGTCGTGGAGGACCCCCAGCGCGTGGTGGTGGAAAAACTCATAATTTTTACGCCTCTTTAGGACCAACTATTGAAGATAAGGAAGTGCAATTAACCATTCAAGGGCAAACCATTTCTTCAAATTTCGGAACCTTAGAATCATCACAATACAACTTAGAACAATTAATCACCTCAGGTATTAGCAATAGCTTGCTTGATAAAGAGTTGAACATGACCAAAGCAAATACAGAGGTCATGACAGATTTGGCCCAACGAAGCTATAAAGCATATTCAAGTTTTAAATCGCATCCTAAATTTATACCCTATTTAGAGCACATGAGTACCTTAAAATATTATGCTAAAACAAATATAGGAAGCCGCCCTTCTAAACGCGGAAAAGCAGAAGGTCTAGTCTTTGAAGATTTAAGGGCTATTCCGTTTGTAGGTTCATGGAGTCAATTAAAGCAAAATGTTCCTGGGTTCTTTGGTGTTGGAACTGCTTTGAAACATTATGAAGATAGTAATGAATTTGAAAAAGTACAGCATTTATTTAACACCTCTGAGTTCTTTAAAACACTTATAGAAAACAGTATGATGTCTTTGACAAAATCATTCTTAGGGCTCACAAAATACATGAGCGAAGATGATCAGTACGGGGAGTTTTGGAATATTATTTACACGGAATACAAGACCTCAAAACGTCTTCTTTTAAAACTCACTGGATATTCGCAACTTATGGAAGAAGAGCCTGCAGGAAAAGCCTCTATTGCCGTTAGGGAGTCTATTGTGTTGCCGCTGTTAACTATACAGCAATTTGCATTAAAGAAAATTCAGGAGCTAGAGAAAGAGCCTGTTAAAGATGTCGCTAAAATTGCTATTTACCAGAAGTTGGTGATGCGCTCTTTATTCGGAAATATTAATGCAAGTAGAAATTCTGCATAAGGCCCGTAAAGGTTTTAACCTCTTTATAGTCCAAAAAAAAGCCCTTTCTAAACAGAAAGGGCTTTTTTTTAGTCTATTATTTAATGATGCAACTCTTCTTCGTTTTCCATCATTGGTACATCTTGTGGTATAAAATCTTGACCAGGAATCATGTAATCTGTATCATCGCTATTTGGCTTACTATAATCATAAGCCCAACGATGTACCTCTGGAAGAGGTCCATCCCAGTTACCATGAATGTGTTTTACCTCAGCGGTCCATTCTAGTGTTGTAGAATTCCATGGGTTTTTAGGCCCTTTCTTTCCATAATACATAGAGTGAATGAAGTTGTATAAAAACACTATTTGTGCTCCTGCAGTTATAATAGCAAAAATGGTTATCACAACATTTACATCTGCTAGATCATCAAAATATGGAAAAGCAGTGTTTGTATAGTAACGTCTTGGTAGTCCTGCCATACCTATAAAGTGCATTGGGAAGAATACTCCATATGCGCCAATAACAGTAATCCAGAAATGAACAAAGCCTAAGTTTTTATTCAGCATGCGTCCCTCAAACATTTTTGGGAACCAGTGGTACACACCAGCAAATAAACCATACAATGCAGATATACCCATCACTAAATGAAAGTGAGCTACTACAAAATACGTGTCATGAACATTAATATCTAGTGCACTATCTCCTAAGATTATACCCGTTAATCCTCCAGTGATAAATGTTGACACAAAACCAATAGAAAACAACATGGCTGGATTCATCTGCAAGTTCCCCCTCCAAAGAGTTGTAATCCAGTTAAAAGATTTTACCGCAGATGGAATAGCAATTAATAGGGTTGTAAAAGTAAATACAGATCCTAAAAATGGATTCATACCAGAGATAAACATATGGTGACCCCATACGATGGTTGACAGAAATGCAATGGCTAGAATTGAAGCAACCATGGCTCTGTAACCAAACACTGGCTTACGAGAATTTGTAGCTAATATTTCTGAAACCATACCCATGGCAGGTAGTATAACAATATACACCTCAGGGTGACCTAAGAACCAAAATAAGTGTTCAAATAATACAGGTGACCCTCCTTGGTTATGCAATACCTCTCCGGCAATAAAAATGTCTGACAAGAAGAAAGAAGTACCAAAACTTCTATCCATAATAAGCATAAGCGCTGCAGATAAAAGTACAGGGAAAGATACAATACCAATAATAGCTGTTACAAAGAACGCCCATATAGTAAGAGGAAGACGCGTCATACGCATTCCTTTTGTTCTTAAGTTTATAACCGTTACCACATAATTTAAAGACCCAAGCAAAGAAGATGCAATAAAAATTGCCATAGAGACAAGCCACAGCGTCATACCAGCACCAGAACCTGGAATTGCCTGAGGCAACGCACTAAGTGGCGGGTATATGGTCCAACCTGCAGAAGCAGGACCTGCTTCAACAAATAATGACATAACCATGATTAAACTTGATAAGAAAAACAACCAATAGGATACCATGTTTAGGAATCCTGATGCCATATCTCTTGCCCCAATTTGCAATGGAATAAGTAGGTTACTAAAAGTACCACTAAGACCGGCGGTTAATACAAAGAAGACCATGATAGTTCCGTGAATGGTAACCAGTGCAAGATATACACTAGGGTCCATAACGCCACCTTCTGCCCATTTACCTAGTAACATTTCGAATATTACAAATGGCTCTTCTGGCCAAGCAAGCTGCATTCTCATCAAAATAGACATCGCAATACCAATAATCCCCATAAACAAACCTGTTATAAGGTATTGCTTAGAAATCATTTTATGGTCTGTACTAAAAATATATTTAGTTACAAATGTCTCTTTGTGGTGATGCCCGTGATCATCTACTGCGTGTTCTTCTGCGTGTGCTGACATATCTTAGCTCGTTTTTTATTTATTTAGGGATGTAGCTATGGTTGCTTGTTGTGCAATCCAAGCGTCATACTCTTCTTGAGTTTCAACAATAATTTTCATTTGCATGTTGTAGTGATTGGTACCACAAATCTTGTTGCAAAGCAATAGGTAATCAAACTCGTAAGGCTCCAATGCTTCTTCGCCTTTAGCCATTAATTCTAAAGAATTTTTTCTTCGAATGGTATTAATTCTACTTACTTTACCCATAACCTCTTCATCCATTCTCATTTGTTCTGTGGTTACAGATGGCGTAAAGGCAAATTGTGTAATCATACCAGGAACACAATTCATTTGCGCTCTAAAGTGCGGCATGTACGCAGAGTGCAATACATCCTGAGAACGCATTTTAAATAATATTTTTCTACCCAAAGGTAAGTGAAGTTCATTAACAACAACATCATCCTGTGCGTTAGGATCTGAGGTGTCTACACCCAATTGATTTGCTCCTTCAATTAAACGAACATTGGCCTCACCCAGTGTATTATCCTCACCACTGTAACGAGCTCTCCAATCAAACTGATATGCATACAACTCAACAATCATTGGATCATCATCTTCACTAACATTCATAATATCTGTCCAGGTAAATAAACCATAGATAATAAGTCCTGCTAAAACAATTACAGGAATCACGGTCCAGATAAACTCTAACTTATCATTATCTGCAAAATATAAAGCACGATTGTTTTTATTTCCTCTGTATTTGAAAGCAAAATAGCTTAACAACCAAAGTGTAATAAACCCTACAAAGAAAATTAGCACCATAGAAATTAACCATAAATCGTCAATTCCTTGTCCATGCTCTGAAGCGGCTTTAGGCAATAAAACCTCTCCCCATTTCCAAAATGAAACAATTAATATAGCATAGGTAACAAACACAAACATTAGCATCAACCATCCGTTGATATTGTTGTCTTTGTCTGAAGCAATCTCTGAAGATTCACCTAACTGTTCCGGGGTTTTTGACATTCCAAAAATCTTACCCATCTGTAATACAGTGATTCCGAAGAGAATAATTACTAATACAATTAAAAATGCGGTCATCGTTATTGGTCTTCTAAATAATTAATAATGATAATTTTTACTTTCTTTCATGAAAGGGTTGTTTTTCAACACTAAAGGCGCTTTTGTTAATGCTGTGAAAACAACAAAAATGAAAAGTCCAAGGAAGAATAATACAGCTCCTATTTCTGGTATTCCTATAAACCAGCTTTTTCCAACTGTTCCAGGCATTACCATCACAAAAATATCTATATAATGTCCTACAAGTATTACAATACCTGTTAGTACCACAAACCAGTTAACACGTTTGTAATCACTGTTCATTAACAGCAGTAGCGGGAATAAAAAGTTCATTGCCAACATACCAAAGAATGGCAAATTAAAGTCTTCAATACGCGTCATGAAATAGGTAACCTCTTCAGGTATGTTTGCGTACCAAATCAACATAAATTGAGAGAACCATAAGTAGGTCCAGAAAATACTAAAGCCAAACATAAACTTAGCCAAATCATGGATGTGACTGTCATTTACTATTTCAAGATATCCTTGAGATTTTAAAAATATTGTAATTAATGCAATTGTTGTTATAGCACACACCATCATTCCAGCAAGAACATACCAACCAAATAAGGTTGAGAACCAGTGTGGGTCAAAGCTCATAATCCAATCCCAAGACATCATAGACTCGGTATATAAAAAGAATACTAAGAACCCAGCTGAAATTCTGAAGGTCTTTTTAAAGTTACTGTAGTCATTTTCTTTTGCGGTATCACCTGCACGAGAAAACTTAACTGCAAAGTGACGGTAAGTAATCCAACCACCTAAAAATATAGCAGCTCTTATAAGCATCCATGTTCCGTTGAGCCAACCAGCTTTACCTTGAAGAAGTACATCATGTGCAACAACCTCTGGATCTGCCCATACAAATAGATGGTTGATATGGAATCCTGATAAACCTAACAAAACAAACATAATGATTCCACCAGGTACTAGGTAGGCAGTAACAGCTTCCATTACTCTAAAAAGTACTGGAGACCAACCGGCCTGAGCAGCAAAATTTACTGCATAAAAAGCCAATGCTCCAAGTGCAATCATAAAGAAAAAGAAACAAGCAACATACAAGGCAGACCAAGGTCTGTTTTGTAGTTGATGTAAGGTATGCTCTAAGTGTTTCTGCTCGTCTGCAGCGTCATGAGAGGCTCCATGAGCAGGAGCATCACCATGACTGTCTTTGATTGTATCGTGACTCTCGTTAGAGGCCTCACCGTGATCATCACCATGTGCCGCCATCATTTGTTTTACCTCTGCAGTAGATCCTGGAGCAGACAAAAATCCTGCACCAATACCAACAGCACCAAGCACCATCAATATGATAGCAAATAATTTAAGTTTATTAGGTAGCGTATAATTCATATCTAAGCTATTCTATTGTTCTTTTGTTAGTGTGTTTGTTCGTTGTGGTTTTGTTCAGCCTCAGACTCATCTACAACCTCTGGTACTAAAAGCGCAGTTCCTTCTAATGTTGCTTTTAAGTTCATCACATGCTGGGTAATTTGCCAACGTTCTAACTCATTGGTCTGAGATGCATAAGATCCCATAGAGTTTAAGCCATACATCTGTACATGATACACACCACCTGGGGTAATTAATCTTCCAGGTGCAGCATAACTAGGAATTCCTAGTATCTTTTCACGCTGCATTAAAATCCCATTTCCATCTCCTTTATCTCCGTGACAAACAGCACAGTAAATCGTGTACAAATTTTTACCAGCGTCCAAGTTTTTTTGAGTAACCTCTAATGGATTTTTCAAATCTTTCTTGGCAGCATCTGAGCCTTTTGTTGTGTCTGGATAATCATAGGGAGCGTATCCTCTTGGTACGGTTCCCAAAACTGGTAACATTGCTTCTTGCCCTCCAGGGAAAACTTCGTACTCACCATAGGTTTCATATCCTACAGGCTCATACATGTTTGGCATATATTGGTAGCTAGGCTTGGTGTCGCCTCCGCAAGAAACCAATACTATCAATGCTATTAAAGCAATACTTATATGGAGTATCTTTTTCATATTAATGATCATCATCAGATTCTACTATACTAATTTCAACAGCTCCTGTATCTTGCAAGAACTTAGACATTTTATCTATATCATGGTGCGAAGCATCAACAGCCATTAAAAAATGGTCATCAGTTGTTCTTACATCAGGATTTTCTGCTTTTTTGAATGGCCATAATTTACTTCTCATATAAAAAGTAATTACCATTAAATGGGCTGCAAAAAAGACAGTCAATTCAAACATAATTGGCACAAAAGCGGGCATATTTTCTATGTAACTAAAACTTGGTTTACCTCCAATATCTTGAGGCCAATCTTCAATCATAATGAAATTCATCATTGTAATTGCTACGCAAAGTCCTACAATACCGTACATAAAAGCCGTAATGGCAATACGTGTAGGCTCAAGACCCATTACTTTGTCTAGCCCGTGCACCGGAAATGGTGTGTAGACTTCATCAATATGATAGTGAGCTGCGCGCGTTTGTTTAACCGCATGCATTAAAATATCATCATCATTATAAATTGCATGTATCACTTTGGAAGCCATACTAGTTGTTTTTAAGTTTAGAAGCTTGTCCTGCCCAGTCATCGCGCTTTGCTCTTCCTGGTAACTCGCCTAAAATTTCATCGAATAAATCATACTCTTGATTGGTCATTTTACTTATCTGCTGAAAAGTAAATAATCCCATAGCATTTAATTTCTTTTGTAATACTGGTCCAACACCTGTAATTTTCTTAAGATCATCAGGGCTTTGAGTAGCTGCATCAAAACTTCCTAGTGTAGCTAGCAAAGTCTTTAACTTACCTTGATCATAGCCACTTTTTGATGATTTTACTGGGGTTGCAGTAGGTGTTACAACATCATAGTGTTTTACATCATCTCCATGCTTTTCACGTAAGGATTTGAATTTTGACCCAGAACTCTTTAGGATAGATTTCACCTCTGCTTGAGCAATTACAGGGAAGGTTCTAGCGTATAGCAGGAACAACACAAAGAAAAATCCAATGGTTCCTATAAAAATACCTATATCAACAAAAGTTGGTGAGAACATTGTCCAAGAAGATGGCAAGTAATCACGATGTAATGAGGTAACAATAATTACAAAACGCTCAAACCACATTCCTATGTTTACTACAATAGAGATAAAAAAGGAGAACATAATACTTGTACGTAATTTTTTAAACCACATAAACTGCGGAGAAAATACATTACAAGACATCATTGCCCAATAGGCCCACCAGTAAGGTCCAGTAGCTCTATTTAAAAACGCATACTGTTCGTACTCTACTCCAGAGTACCATGCAATAAACAGCTCTGTGATGTATGCAACACCAACAATAGAACCCGTAAGCATGATAACAATATTCATAAGTTCAATGTGCTGAATGGTAATGTAATCTTCTAGTTTAGACACTTTTCTCATAATGATTAAAAGTGTGTTTACCATCGCAAAACCAGAGAAAATTGCTCCAGCTACAAAATATGGAGGGAAAATAGTAGTATGCCATCCAGGTATAACAGAAGTAGCAAAATCAAAAGATACAATGGTGTGTACAGAAAGTACAAGTGGTGTAGCCAAACCTGCCAATACCAGAGATACCTCTTCAAAGCGTTGCCAGTCTTTTGCACGTCCACTCCAACCAAAAGAAAGAATACCGTAAATCTTTTTTGTAAAAGGAGTTACTGCTCTATCACGAATCATTGCAAAATCTGGTAAAAGTCCTGTCCACCAGAAAACCAGTGATACAGAAAGATATGTAGAAATTGCAAATACATCCCACAACAAAGGAGAGTTAAAGTTTACCCACAAAGACCCAAATTGATTTGGAATTGGCAGTACCCAGTAAGCAAGCCAAGGTCGTCCCATGTGTATAATTGGGAACAAACCTGCTTGTATTACAGAGAAGATAGTCATCGCCTCTGCTGAGCGGTTAATTGCCATTCTCCACTTCTGACGGAAAAGTAACAGTACTGCAGAAATCAAAGTTCCTGCATGACCAATACCTACCCACCATACAAAGTTGGTAATATCCCAAGCCCAACCTACGGTCTTGTTTAATCCCCAAACTCCAATACCGGTAGATACGGTGTAAATAATACAACCTAATCCCCATCCAAATGCAACAAGAGCAATAGTGAATACAATCCACCATGATTTGTTGGCTTTACCTTCCACAGGAGCGGCTACATCGATGGTAACATCGTGGTAGTTCTTATCTCCTATAACTAAGGGTCTTCTAATAGGTGCTTCGTAATGCGACGCCATATTTTATATACTATTTCTTAGTTAGTTACGCTTTTTTTGAATTTCTCACCTTTGTCTGATAGAATACGTTAGGTTGTGTTCCAACGGCTTCTAACAAGTGATACATTCGCTTATCTTTTTTCTCTTTATATACTTCACTATCATGATCATTGATATCTCCAAAGACCATTGCTCCTTTATCACATGCTGAAGAACAAGCTGTCTGAAATTCTGCATCTTTTACAGGACGCCCATCACGTTTTGCCTCAAGGATTGATAATTGTGTTTTTTGAATACACATAGAACATTTTTCCATAACCCCTCTAGAACGAACATTCACATCTGGGTTAAGGACCATTCTACCTAAATCATTATTCATGTGGTAGTCAAACTCATCATTCTCATTATATAAGAACCAGTTAAATCGACGTACTTTATAAGGACAGTTGTTTGCACAATATCTAGTACCTACACAACGGTTATACGCCATGTGGTTTTGACCTTGTCTACTATGAGTGGTTGCCGCTACTGGACAAACTGTCTCACACGGAGCATGATTACAGTGTTGACACATAACCGGCTGAAATGCTACCTGTGGGTTTGCAGATGGATCTTCCAATTCTGCAAATTGAGATAGTGACTCACCCAGGCCAGACATGTTTACTTTCTTAGACTCATCTCCATCAAAACTCTCTTCTGATGAGTAATATCTATCGATACGCAACCAGTGCATATCACGACTCTTACGCATTTCTTGCTTTCCAACAACTGGAACATTGTTTTCTGCATGACATGCAATTACACAAGCTCCACAACCCGTACAGGCGTTTAAGTCTATGGATAAATTAAAATGATGCCCAACAGAGCGATCAAAAGATGTCCATAAATCTGCCTCTGGAGAGGTTACTGGAATTTCTTCGTGATCTCTAGAAACCTTTAATACAGGATTCCAAGCATACTCACCATCTCTATTTGCTTTGGTGGTATTAAATATCTCTAATGTTGTTTCACGAATAATATCTCTACCCATCATCGTGTTGTGCAACTGTACACATGCAAATTCATGCATTCCAGGTGCTTTCTCTAAAGAAACACGTTGTACAGATGAGAAATCGTTATATAATGCATAGGCATTTACACCTGTTTGCATTTCTTGTTGAACAGCGGCTGTTTTTCCATACCCAAGTGCTAAACCAACAGAACCTTTTGCTTGCCCTGGCTGAATTAAAACGGGTACGTTTTGAATCACAACACCATTCATAGTAACATTTACATAGCTACCATTTAAACCACCATTGGCTACATTTTCGTTAACTAGACCCATGCTAGCTGCATCTGCCTTTGAAACAGTTATGTAGTTATCCCAAGTGGCTCTTGTAATAGGATCTGGCATTTCTTGTAACCAAGGGTTGTTAGCCTGTTGCCCATCACCTAAACTTGTTTTTGTATACAATGTAAGCTCTAAATCACCTTGCTTTAAACCAGCCTCTAAACTTGCATTTGAGCTACTAGTATCAACAGATGTCTTTTCTGTAGAAAGCGATTCGTTTGAAACATTTGTAGCAGAGGTAACAATACCTGCTTCTAATGCCTTATTCCAGGAAGTTCCTGCCAACACTCCAGACCAAGTCTGTTTGATGTAATCGTTATATGCTGCATCGTTTGCTGTCCATACAAGCAAACAGTCTTGAAACTGTCTTGTATTAAACAAAGGACGAATGGTAGGTTGTGTTAAACTAAAAGAACCTTTTTTGATTTGTGCATCTCCCCAAGATTCTAGATAATGAGGGGTTGCAGCAACCATTTGTGCTAAAGATGCCGTAGCGTCTTTCTTCATTGAAAATGCCAAAGACATTTCTAATTTCTGATATCCTGCAGCAAATTGCTCATTGTTTGGCAAAGAATACACAGGATCAACTCCTACTGTAATTAATCCTTTCACACTTCCGCTGATAACACCCTGCATAACACCGGCAACTTGAGATGCGCTACCTTGTCGTGTCATTTTTGGAGAAACAGCATCCATTACAACGCTATTTGCATTTGCTACAAGTGCCATTTTTTGTGCCGCAACACTTGGTAATCCTGTAACGATAACACCTTTATTTCCTGCTGCTGCTAACTCAGCTTTTGCGCTGGCAACTGCAGTTGCAATATTCTCTGGCAAACCAGAAGTGCTACCACCAGTTAATGCCTTTAAAATTTGTAATTGTTGTGATGGAGTTGCAGGCACACGAGTATCTGCATTTGCTCCTGTTAATGACATGTTAGCTTCAAACTGAACATGACGAGACATTTTACCGTTGGTTGGCACATGTCCTTTTGTGTAACTAGCGTCATAGCCACCACCTTGCCAATCTCCAAGGAAGTCTGCCCCTACAGATACAATCACTTCAGCCTTGCTAAAGTCATAATCTGCCATTGCTCTTGTTCCGTAAACAGCCTGAAATGCATCTAAAGCTTCAGAAGAAGAAACTGTATCATACACTACATGACGTACGTTGGGAAATTTGCTAGTAAATTCTTTAATTAATTTTGAAGTAGATGGACTCGCAAATGTCTGCGTTAATAAAACAACATCTTTGCCCTGCATCTGGTTTAGTTTTCCTGCAACAGCTGCATCAAAATCAGTCCAAGAAACATCTTTACCAGCAAGTTGTGGTGCTTTTAATCTATTGTTATCATACAATGACAACACAGAAGCATGTACTCTTGCATTTACACTACCACTGTTGTTTGCTAAGTCGTTTCGTTCTATTTTGATAGGACGCCCTTCACGAGTTTTAACCAGTACGTTTGCAAAATCAAAACCATCTGCTATGGTACTTGCATAATAATTTGCTACACCTGGAACGATCTCATCTGGTGCAACAACGTAAGGAATTGATTTAATTACGGGTCCTTCACAAGCTGCCAATGATGCTGCAGCAGTTGTAAAACCAACGTACTTTAAGAAATCACGACGCGTAGTTGATGAAGCTTCTAAAGTTTCTTTATCACCCAAAAACTCATCTGTTGGTATATCCGTAACAAATTCGTTTTGCTGTAATGCCTCAACAATAGTGCTGTTTTCATCTAGCTCCTCAACACTTTTCCAGTATTTCTTGTTTGATGCCATATTATATAATTTCGATGTGCGAACTCCGCTTCTTATTGATAAATACTAAACTTCAATCTAGAATCGTTTTTCGTTTTTAAAATTTTAAATTTATTATTATTGAATTAGTAGTGACACTTACCACATTCCAATCCACCCATTTGCGCAGCTGTTAACTGCTCTACGCCATATTTCTTGGATAACTCTTCATGAATTTTGTTATAGTAATCATTGCCCTGAACCTTGACATTTGTTTCACGGTGACAATCAATACACCAACCCATTGTTAAGGGCGAGTATTGGTACATAATCTCCATCTCTTCAACAGGACCGTGACATTTCTGACAATCTACACCAGCAACAGTAACGTGTTGTGAGTGATTGAAATAAGCAAAGTCTGGCAGGTTGTGAATACGAACCCATTTCACTGGCTCTGTCTCACCTGTATACTTTTGGTTCTCTTCATCCCAACCAACAGCTTTGTATAGTTTTTGAATTTCTTTGTTGTAATCAACTCCGTATTCTGCCAAACCTTCTGCCTGAACACCTTCTGCAACTTCACCAATACTCTTGTGACAGTTCATACAAACGTTTAATGAAGGAATACCAGAATGCTTACTCTTTCTTGCAGATGAGTGACAGTAGTTACAATCAATCTCGTTAGATCCAGCGTGAATTCTATGCGAATAGTGAATTGGCTGAACAGGAGCATATCCTTGGTCTATCCCAACACTCATAAGGCCGCCATATATAAAATATGCAGATCCTAATAAAAATATAACAGCTGTCACTAAAAGTAAAAACTGGTTTTCTATAAATGATTTCCAGATAGGCTTACTGTGCTCTCTAACTGGAAGAGCAACACCGTTGGCAACTGCAAATTTGTTTAGTGTTTTTGTTACCAAAAATAGTATGGTAACCAACAGCAAAAATACCAAGGTAAGTATCCCTAGTATGATGTTGTTTGAGACGCCGTTTCCAGAACCTGCATCTGCGGCACCTGGCAAAGCAGCTGGAGCAACTGACACTTTTTTCTCTGTGTAGGTGTAGGCTACAATATCATCAATGTCTTTGTCGCTAAGACCCGGAAAAACATTCATTGCAGATTTGTTGTACTCTTCAAAAATAGCATTGGCACGAGAATCACCAGAGGCAATTAGCGCAGCACTGTTTTTGATCCAACTGTACAACCACTCTTTTTCATACTTATCTCCAACACCGTACAACGCAGGGCCGGTAGCCTTTTTGTACAGTTTGTGACAAGCGGCACAATTTGCCTTAAATAATTTTTCACCCAGGGCGGCATCACCACCATTGGCAGAAACTGCAGCAGCATCATCTGCGGGAGTAGCTTGAGCCAATACATTTGTAGATAACGATAACGCGAGGGCTAAGGTTACTACTGACAAAATTGAGGAAAGTCTTCTTAAATTCACCTTTTGCATACTAATGTTAATTTTCGTCAATAGTTTGGCACGTAATTGGTTAGTGATTTATCTTAAATATCAAGCCATTTACCACACCATAAATAACTGTGCAAAAGTACTACATAAAGACGAAATTTGAAATCTAATTATTTTGTATAATCTTAATTTATAATTGTTCTAAATAATAAATTTAGTCTTCAACAAGAGAAACTCTTGTACATTTGCAGTAACAACTATATTCTATGAAAAATCGCAACACATTTAACCTATTTATTCTCAGTATTTTACTCGTTTTTTTAACACAATCTTCTGTAGCCCAACCTGGCACTGTTACCATAAATGCTGATGCTCAAATTAACGAACTACTCACTATAAAAAAGAGTTTAGAAAGCGAAAACAAAATGGATGAAGGCTATACCATCCAGTTATTTTATGGGAACCTTGAGATGGCAAATACCACTTTAAAAAAATACAGAAGAACCTATGGAACGTGGCCTGCTTCTATAGAGTATGAAACACCAAACTACAAGGTATGGGCAGGAAATTTTGCCACAAGAATTCAGGCAGACAGAGCATTAATTGAAATCAAGAGAGGGTTTTCTGGGGCATTTATACTAGAAAAAAAATAAAATACTCTTCAATAAAAAAGCGCTAGATTCATGCATGAATCTAGCGCTTTTTTGTTACTCAAATTATAGTATTATTTTAGTTTTTTCTTCACGGCTACTTCGTGGAAACTTTCTATAACATCACCTTCTTTAATATCATTGTAGTTTTTAACCTGCATACCACAATCATATCCTTTTGCAACTTCTTTGGCATCGTCTTTAAATCGTTTAAGACTGTCTAATTCTCCAGTGTATATAACAACACCTTCACGAATTAAACGTATGCCTGCGTTGCGAATAATTTTTCCAGTCAATACCATACAACCTGCAATAGTACCTACCTTAGAAATCTTAAAGGTTTCACGTATTTCTGCAGTACCTGTAATCTCCTCTTTCATCTCTGGAGACAACATTCCTTCCATTGCATCTTTAAGGTCATTAATTGCTGCGTATATGATACTGTAAGTACGGATATCAATTTCTTCTTTATCAGCAATCTGTCTAGCATTACCCATTGGCCTTACATTAAATCCAATAATAATAGCATCTGATGCAGAGGCCAACAACACATCACTCTCCGTGATAGGCCCAACTGCTTTATGTATAATATTTACCTGTATCTCTTCGGTAGATAATTTCTGTAAACTATCTGTCAATGCCTCGACAGATCCATCAACATCACCTTTCAAGATAATGTTTAATTCTTTAAAGTCTCCAAGTGCGATACGACGTCCAATTTCATCAAGGGTTATGTGACGCTGTGTTCGAACAGATTGCTCACGCTGTAATTGAGTACGACGACCTGCAATATCTTTTGCTTCACGCTCGTCTTCAAATACATTAAATTTATCTCCTGCTTGAGGCGCTCCTGTTAAACCTAAAATAGAAACTGGCGTTGAAGGCCCTGCCTGATTTACTTTCTTGCCTCTCTCATCATGCATGGCTTTAACTTTACCACTGTGCTGACCTGCCAATACGTAATCTCCAATTTTTAGGGTACCTCCTTGTACTAAAATTGTTGAAACATACCCTCGACCTTTGTCTAGGAATGCTTCTACAATGGTACCATTTGCGATTTTATCTGGATTGGCTTTTAGCTCTAAAAGTTCTGCCTCTAATAATACTTTTTCAAGTAATTCTGGCACACCTTCTCCTGTTTTTGCTGAAATATCATGAGATTGTATCTTACCACCCCAATCTTCAACAAGAAGATTCATTTGTGCTAATTGTTCTTTAATTTTTTCTGGATTAGCATCTGGCTTATCTATTTTATTGATTGCAAAAACAATTGGAACTCCTGCCGCTTGGGCATGACTAATTGCTTCTTTTGTTTGTGGCATAATGGCATCGTCTGCCGCCACTACAATAATAGCTAAATCTGTTACCTGAGCACCCCTTGCACGCATGGCCGTAAAGGCCTCGTGACCTGGTGTATCAAGAAAAGCCATTTTTTGACCATCCTGCAATTCTACACCATAAGCACCAATGTGTTGGGTGATACCCCCAGACTCTCCTGCAATTACATTCTCTTCACGAATGTAATCAAGCAACGATGTTTTACCATGATCAACATGGCCCATTACCGTTACAATGGGAGCTCTTGCTTGCAAATCTTCTGGAGCATCTTCAACTTCCTGAATAGATTCTTCAATATCTGCGGTGATAAACTCTACCTCATACCCAAATTCTTCTGCAACAATAGAAATTGTTTCTGCATCCAAACGTTGGTTCATTGTTACCATCATCCCCAAAGACATGCATGCAGATATAATTCCTGTAACAGGGGTATCCATCATGGTAGCTACTTCACTAGCGGTAACAAACTCGGTCACTTTTAAGACCTTGTTATCTATTGCTTGTTGTGCTAATTCATCTTCTGTTTTTTGACGATGAATATCACGTTTTTCTCTTCTATATTTAACACCTTTTCCTTTAGAAGATTTCCCTTTAAGTTTTTCTAAGGTTTCTCTTACTTGCTTTTGGATATCTTCCTCAGTAGGCTCTACTTTTGGAACATTGGCTCTTTGAACCGCTCTTCTTACTGGGCCTCTTTTTTCTCTTGCATTTGCTGGAGAACCCCCTTTTGGAGCTTCTTTAGTGATACGACGTCTACGTCCTTTTTTATCGCCTGGTGCTCCTGGAGCAGGTTTTTTCTTTTCTGGTTTTTTAAATTGAGTTAAATCAATTTTTTGTCCTGTAAAGTTAGGACCATTTAATTTTTTATACTGAGTTGTCACCGCTTCATCTGAAACAGGAGCTTCTGGCTCAGTGTCTTTAGTAACTGGAGCCTCTTTTTTTGTTTTTACAGCCTTTGCAGCTTCTTTATCTAGTTGAGTTGCAATCTTTTTGGCTGTTTCTTTTTTGGTGGCAGTCTCTGGCTGAACATCTAAGGTGTCGTTTTTGTTCTCAGAAACCTGTGCCTCAGGAGCTTGTTTTTCTTTTGGTTTTACATTACCCTTGGCGTCAAGGTCAACTTTTCCAACTTTCTTTGGGCCTTTTAGTGTTGCTTTGGCTTCAACCACTTTCTGAGCAGCATCAGCGGCAGCTTTTTCTGCAGCAGCTTTTTCTGCAGCAAGTTTTGCAGCAGCATCTGCTTCGGCTCTACGCTTCTCTTGTTCTTCGCGTTCACGCTCGCGATCATTAAAGAGCTCTTCTTTCTCTTTACGCTTCTCCTCGCCTACTTCTTTGGACTCTACTTTTTTCTCTTTGTCCTTTGCAAATCCTTCTGATAAGAGTTTGTATTCTGTGTCAGAAATTTTTGCAGTCGGGCGCGCCTCTATTTCTATGCTTTTAGATTTTAAAAAATCTACCGCGCGATCTAGAGAGATGTTAAACTCCTTAAGTACCTTATTGAGTCGTATCGATTTTACTTCAGCCATAAAAATGCTTGTCTGTTCTTTTTAACTACTTTAAATCTTGATGATAAAAATACTAATATGTATCCTACTCGTCAAATTCTTCTTTCAATATATTGATAACCTCTTGAATCGTTTCCTCCTCAAGGTCGGTACGTTTCACTAGATCATTAAAATCATAATCTAATACACTCTTGGCTGTATCAAGGCCTATTTTGTGAAATTCTGCGATGATCCACTCATCTATTTCATCACTAAATTCTCTTAACTCTACATCTTCTTCTGCTCCTTCACGCAATACATCAATTTCATATCCTGTTAACTGGCCTGCAAGTCTAATGTTGTGTCCTCCACGACCAATAGCCTTACTTACTTCCTCAGGACGCAGAATAACCTCAGCACGCTTGGTCTCTTCATTAATTTTAATTGAAGTTACCTTTGCAGGGCTCAGAGCGCGTGTTATAAATAGGTTTAAATTAGTAGTGTAATTAATTACATCAATGTTTTCATTTCCTAATTCACGAACGATACCGTGAATTCTTGAACCTTTCATACCCACACAGGCGCCAACAGGATCGATACGATCATCATAGCTTTCTACGGCCACTTTCGCCTTTTCTCCAGGAATACGCACAACTCTTTTTACGGTAATTAAGCCGTCAAAAACTTCTGGAATTTCTTGTTCAAACAATTTCTCCAAAAATACAGGATTCGCACGTGACATAACAATGGCAGGCTTATTTCCTTTTAACTCAACACTCTCGATAATTCCGCGAACATTATCTCCTTTTCTAAAGAAGTCTGAAGGGATTTGTTTGTCTTTTGGCAAGATAAGCTCATTTCCTTCATCATCCAACAATATAACCGCTCTGTGACGTATGTGATGTACCTCTGCTGTATAGATTTCACCCTCTAGGTCTTTAAACTGCTTATAGATAATGGTGTTATCATGCTCATGTATTTTTGAAATCAAGTTCTGTCTTAATGCCAAAATAGAACGACGCCCTAATTGCATTAGCTTCACTTCCTCAGAAACATCCTCGCCAACTTCAAAATCATCTTCGATTTTTCTAGCCTCCGTCAATGATATTTCCTCGTTGGGATCCATCACGTCTTGGTCTGCAACAACTACTCTGTTTCTCCAAATCTCTAAATCTCCTTTGTCTGGATTTACAATAATATCAAAATTATCATCACTCCCGTATTTTTTCTTTAGAGCATTTCTAAAAACATCTTCAAGTATCGCCATCAGGGTTACTCTATCAATCTGTTTATCGTCTTTAAATTCTGAAAACGAATCAATTAACGCTAAATTTTCCATATCATTTTAATTAAATGTTACCATAACTTTTGCTTCTACAATATCTGTGTAAGGAAGTACCGCTTGTTTTTGAACCGTTACTTTTCCTTTTCCAACAGGCTTTGGCTCACGAGCTTTCCACTCTAGGGTTACCTCGGCATCTGTTGTTTGTGTAATCTTACCTTCTATGGTTTGGCCCTGTGTTGTTTTTACTTGCAGGTTTCTACCAAGATTTTTCTTGTACTGCCTAGGCAAACTAAGTGGGCGTGAAACACCCGCAGAAAGAACATCCAAAGAGAAATCTTCTTCTTCTCTATCTAAATTATGTTCTATAGCCCTGCTTATTGCAATACAATCTTCTACTCTTACTCCCTGATCACCGTCTATAATAACAGCGATTTTATTATCTGAAGCAATTTCCATATCAATTAAGAACAAATGGGTATGTTCTTTTAATGCTTCATTTAATAATTGGGTGACTTTATCTCTCATTAAATTTTAGTTATAAAAAGAGGGGACTAGCTGTCCCCTCCTTTTCTCGTCATAAATTCTGTGCAAATATAGTACTTTATTTGATATTAAAAAACCTTAGCGCAGCACATTATTTTTTTGTATCTTCATGTAAGAAATTTTTATTAATCCTAATATACAGCCTATGAAACGCATCCTTGTTCCCACAGATTTTTCATCACAAGCAGAAAATGCATTAAAAGTAGCTGTAGAGATTGCAACCAAGCACAATAGTGAAATTTACCTCTTACACTCCCTAGACATGCCATCTCAAATTCGAGGGGTGCAAAACAACGCAAGTATGCCAGAGTCTTTATACTTTATAAAACTGGCAGAAAAAAGCTTTGAAGCGCTTTTAAAAAAAGACTACCTAGGCCCTATTGAGATACATGAAGCGATTGGGCATGACCAAATATATAGTGATATTAATAGAACCGTTGAAGAAAAAGACATTGACCTTATTGTTATGGGATCTCATGGCGCTAACGGCTTTAAAGAACTATTCATCGGTAGCAATACAGAAAAGGTAGTACGCACTGCCAACATACCTGTCTTGGTCATTAAAAACGAGCATACAGATTTTAACATTAAAGATTTTGTTTTTGCCACAGATTTTGGAGAAGAGAGCCGTTGGAGTTTTACCCAGGCACAAAAATTTGCTAAAGCCATGGATGCAAAAATGCATTTGCTATACGTAAACACGCCTGCAGGTTTTAAAACTACAGAGCAGGCAAATAAACTCATGCAAGATTTTATTAAAGATTCAAAACAAGAAAACCACACCATCAACATACACAACGCCTACTCTGTTGAGGATGGTATTTTGCAATTTGCTAAAATGAAAGGCGCAAAACTAATAGGAACAAGCACCCATGGACGTAGGGGGCTTTCACACTTTTTTAATGGTAGTATAAGCGAGGATTTAGTAAATCATGCCAACATGCCTGTAATTACCTTTAGGATACAATAACTACATCCCTATGGTTTGCTTGAAAAAAATCCTTACAATATATAAAGGCATAAAAAAACCCAGATAGAATTTCTATCTGGGTTTTTTTAAATTGTACTAAATGCTACTTAATTGTTGTGCAAAGTAACTGTACCATAGGTGCCAATATCCACTTTTGGGATAGAAGCATTATAGGTTGTGTTGATTACATCAATAATTGTATTTGCTGTAAAAGCATATCCTCTTGGAGATGGATGTACTCCATCTAAAGAAAAAGCGCCACCAGTTACATAGGTTGATGTTAATACACCTCCATTATAGAAAGCGCCATTTGCAGCAACTTCTGATAGAGCAGATTTCATGTCTCCGTATCCAAGCTCATTTGCAGCAGCTAATCCTTCGATAATAGCATTGTATGCTGCTCCAGCTGTAGCAACACGGTCTTGCTCTGTTGATGTAAGAACGAATTGGTTTGTAAGTGGTATTGATACTCCTACAATACCTAATGGATTTGAAGGGTCTGGCACTGTACCTAATACAGAAGATGCTGTTAACACCACTAAATCATCACTTTTTACTTGACGTAACTGACCTAAAAGTGCAGCTGTTTCTGAATCTAAACCAGCTCCTATAAGGATGGCTGTTACATCAGTTAAATCTACATCTGTCATAATAGGGTAGTTAACACCTTCTACAAAATTAATTGCACGAATAGCAGCTTCTTCAGGAGAAATAAACCCACCTGCAACTAATTGTCCTAGTGCACCATTATATAATGCAAACTGTGCATTAACGGCTCCAGCTGTTGCAGCATCTAAAGGTATAGATCGCGGTGGTACTGTTGTAAAGTAAGGAATTGATGTTACATCTGGGATGTTTAATAAAACTCCTTTTGCTCCACCAGCTACAAGTGCATCTACTTGAGCGCTGTAAGCTGCTGCAAATACATTAGGATCTGTAATATCATTACCTCCATAGGTAGATGGATCTAAATTTCCTGTTTGATCAACACCAGATCCACCAGAGGTAGCATATCCTAATATATCATTGTTTCCAATCCACAAACTAAAGAAGGTTGGGTTTAATGAAGCTGCATCTGCAAGAACTGTAGAAGATTCGCTGGTTGCAAATCTTGCATACCAAGGGTTTGCAGTTCCGTTAGCAACACCAGCAACAGATCCATAACCTGGAGTTACAAGATGATAACTTTTTGCTCCCGGTACTCCCATATTATTGAAAGGTCCTGTAGCACTTGTTGTTACATCTGTAGTTGGTGTTCCAGCAAGGGGTGCAGGAAAAGGATTCCCATTCTCATCTGCAGATAAAACTAGTCTATTGCCAAGAATTTGTTGCCCTCCTAATAATAATCCACCTAAATTATCTGAGGTAAGTGGCTGGGTAAAATCTCCACCGCCAACAAAACCAAACTGCTCGGCCATAATATTAGGATAAGAATCTTCTTGTCCAGATCTATATAATGCACCATCTGCATAACCTGCAGTTAAAGAGTTTCCTAAGGATACATAGTTTGAGAAATCTGCATCTCCTGCGTCGTAGAAACCTTCATCGGTTACTGCATTTTCAAATTCTGGCTCACAACTCACCAAACCAATGGCAAGCAAACCAATCATAAATTTTATAGTATTTTTCATATTAATTAGTTTTTTTTAGATTAAAGTTTGTAAGTGATACCCAAACCTGGTACAAATACACTTGATTTATAGGTTCCTCCAAAACTTGAGTACTGATTAATTAAACCAGCAGGTCCTCCAGATCCTTCAACGAAGTAATCATAAGAAGCATCTACTTCATCAAATTGTAAGTACAAGAAAGAAGCATCAATTTCTAGACGGTCACCAACTTTAAAGGTTAAACCAGCAGTATAACCGTTACTATCGTTACGAGGAGTCTCTGGTGCAAAATATCCAGATTGTACAGGAGATTCGTCAAAGTAGTATCCACCTCTTAGGGTGAAAGACTCTGATGCCTCGTACTGTAATCCAAATCTGTAGGTAGAAGCATCTCTGTAATTTCTAAGAAGTACAGAATCTGGTGTGTCATTTCCAAAAACAACAGCTAAAGATTCATAGGCACTCCAGTAGGTCATGTTGTAATCAAAAGCAAACAAGAAATCATTGTGCTTGTAAGAAAGACCCATTGTAAGTTCTGCAGGAAGTGGTAAATCTGCACTAAAGGTTGTGTCTGAGAAAGGAGTTAGTGGAGAATTTGGAATGTTTTCAAAAGTAGCATCTCCATCTTCTGCGCTAAGAACTATCTCTGAGCGGTAATTAGCACCAACAGTTAAATTCTCAGAAGCTTTCAACATGGCACTTGCGGTCCAACCCCAGTTACTAATTCCAGTTTGCTCTAAAGTTACCTCAGATCTATTTCCGTCAAGGTCTACTAGAGTTCTGTTAAGGTTTTTATTAAAATTAACACCACCTGTTGCGTAGATTGGTCCACCACCGACACTAAATTTGTCAGAAAGTTTGATAGATACACTTGGTTGTACAAAAATAGCCTGTAGTGCTATATTATTAACAAGGTGAGATCCAGCCCAGTCATCTTCATAGGCAACAGTACTTCCGTAAGGGGTATAAATCCCTAAACCAAATGCAAGCCAATCGTTAGCTTGGTAAGATACATATGCATAAAATGGTGTACCAACACCAGCCTCTGTCATTGCAGTTTCTCCTGTTGCAGAGTTTTGGTAAGAAACATCTGCAAGAACACCATGGGCGCCAACAGATACACTTAATTTGTTTTCTAGGTACACAAGACCAGCAGGATTAAAAAATACAAGTTCACTGCTATTAATTACAGCGACACCTGTATGACCCATAGCCAAGGCTTTGTTTCCTTGAAGACTCACCCTATACCCACCGGCATAAGTAACAGCCGTTGCAAGAAATAGCACCGTGAGGAGTAATACTTTTTTCATAATTGTTTACGTTTAGTTAAAGATTAATTTTTATAAATATAGCTTATATAACACTCAAATTTTACCAATTATGCAATTATTGGGTGTGTACAATACATTTTACTTTGCAATGTTATAAAAAATCCACAACAATTTGATGAAATTGCTGAGGATTTTCTGCGTGTAACCAATGGCCAGCTCCCAAAATGGTCTTTATTTGGCTTTTAGGGAAGTGTTTTTGTATGGAAATTTCATCTAAAGAGCTTATATATCCAGAGTTTTCTCCACGAACAAACAAGGTCTCTTTGTTAAAAACTGCAGTTGTAGCAAGCGCTTTACCCACTTGAGCAATTTCTTTGGTAACCACAGGTAAATTAACTCTAAGGGCTAATTGCTTTTTTTCAATCCAGTATACATTTTTAAGTAAAAAAAGTCGCACGCCTGGCTCCTTAATATACCTTGCCAAAACCTCGTCTGCCTTAGCCCTAGAATTAATGATAGAAAAATCTAATAAACCAAGGCCTTTTAAAATATCTTGATGGTGCTCAGCATACTGCCTAGGAGCTATATCTGCAATCACTAGTTTTGACACCCTTTCTGGGTGAGCAGTAGCAAACTCCATGGCTGTTTTACCACCCATAGAGTGCCCTAGCAAAACCACTTGATCTAGATTGTGGTGCTCACAATACGACAACAAATCTGCAGCCATGGCTTGATAGCTAAAAACAGGATCATGAAAGCTTCTGCCGTGATTTCGCTGATCAATTAGGTGCATTTGGTATCCTTGATTGGCAAACTTTTTCCCAAGACTTTTCCAGTTATCACTCATACCCAAAAACCCATGAAGAATTACAAAGGGTGTGCCGGTTCCTATTATTTGTGAGTGTAATATCATACCATATCCTAGTTTAGACAAATAAGCCTCAATGGTAGGCTGCAAGCCTTTATAAATTGCCTCAGAAATAAGCGCATGACCAATACTAACCTCTGCTAGATGAGATACATTTTTGGCAAAAAATGCCTTAATTTTAGCAATCATTAGTCTAAGTCTTTTAACCAGGTTTCAAGTTTCATCTGATCCGCAACAAATCCACGAATACCCTCGGCCATCTTTTCAGTAGCCATTGCATCCTGATTCAGCTCAAAGCGGAATCCGCTCTCACCACCAAGGCTGTAGTGAATCGTCGAGCCGGTGTCGGCCGGATCCAATCTGCGCTCCAGAGTGCCGTAATCATCATCCAGTGCCTGCCGTAACTGCGGGCTAATAGTCAGGCGGTCACAGCCGGCCAGCTCGGTGATCTCTTCGGTATTTCTAAAGCTCGCACCCATAACCACCGTGTTGTAGCCGGTCTGCTTGTAGTAATTATAGATTCGCGTCACCGACTGTACGCCCGGATCATCAGTCGGCTCATACTCAGTGAGGCCAGTTGAGTTTTTATACCAGTCGAGAATACGGCCGACAAACGGCGAGATCAAAAAGGCGCCAGCATCTGCAGCAGCCACTGCCTGAGTAAAGTTAAACAATAGTGTCAGGTTGCAGTTAATACCTTCTTTTTCCAGCTGTTCTGCAGCGCGAATACCTTCCCAGGTCGACGCCATTTTAATCAACACGCGCTCGCGACCAATACCGGCCTGTTCATAGAGGTTGATCAGATGACGCGCTTTGGCGATAGACGCATTGGCATCAAAGGAAAGGCGCGCATCCACTTCGGTGGAAACACGACCGGGAATCTGTTCGAGAATTTTTTCACCAAAACCCACAGCCAGTCTATCCATGCAGGCTGAAAGCTGCTCGTCAGAGGACAGTTTGCCACTGGACACCGACTGAATCACCCCATCCACCAAACTGCGATAGGCTGGCATTTGCGCCGCTTTTAACAGCAGGGAAGGGTTGGTGGTCGCATCTTCTGGCGAGTACTGAGCTATGGCATCAAAATCGCCAGTGTCGGCAACCACTGTGGTGATCTCTTTAAGTTGAGCAAGTTTACTTTTGTCAGTCATGAAAATTAAATTCCCGTCGTTTTAATTAAAGCCCTGATGTTTTGGCCAGCGCCGCTGTTAATACATCAATGGTTGCATCTGATTTATAGGCATTTTCGCTAATATGCCGCCTGTATTGCCGCGCCCCGGGCATGCCGTGAAACAGGCCTAAAATATGTCGGGTCATGGCTTGAAGTTTTGTGCCTTTCGCCAACTCATTATCCACATAATCGAGGAAGGCTTCAGCGATTTTTTCGCGGCTGACCAAAGGTTGCTCTGAGCCATAGATCTGCTGATCCACAGTGGCCAGCAAGTATGGATTGGTATAGGCCTCGCGACCGACCATCACACCGTCTATATGGTCTAGGTGATCCAGGGACTGGTCCAATGTGGTTACGCCACCATTGATAATAATCTCTAGGTGGGGGAAATCTTTCTTCAGCTGGTAGACCCGATCATAGTTCAGTTCCGGGATCTCGCGATTCTGTTTTGGGCTAAGACCCTTCAGCCAGGCCTTGCGGGCATGTACTAGGAAAGTATCACAGCCACTTTTGGCAACTGTATCGACAAACTCATCAATCGTCCGATGTTTCACTTCGATATCGATAGAATCCAGTCCAGCAAATCGTTTGAAAAGTAAGGCTTTTCCTTCCATGACGGGTTTAGATGCCATTGGCCC
>ENA-ORCY01000026-ORCY01000026.1-marine-metagenome-genome-assembly--contig:-NODE-26-length-139563-cov-6.542162_pt1 | contig 139563 bp, 131 predicted proteins | sample MGYA00248634_ERZ508507 | MGnify/ENA primary metagenome ERZ508507 (study PRJEB26178, sample SAMN06266269) | marine metagenome | isolation source: Columbia River Estuary | place: USA:Columbia River... | reverse complement strand
GCCCGAACCACATACCACTTTTTCTCAACAGTCTCAGACATAGGGCAATTAATTGATGATGTTGTTAAAATATAGTTGGATCAACTGCGATAAGGCACTGTCTACACCCCAAATAGCTAAAGCAAATACTACCGAAAATACAGCAACAACGACCATAAGGTTTGATGCTTCAGCTTTGGTAGGCAAAGTCACATTGTGCTTTAACTCTTCAATTGATTCCTTTATATACTGCAACATATTCGATCATTTTAAATAGGTGATGAACCTTTGCACGGGAGGAGAGACTCGAACTCCCGACACCTGGTTTTGGAGACCAGTGCTCTACCAACTGAGCTACACCCGTATCAGATGCCGAAGCATCTTGTATTCATTAAGAAAGGTATCCGCCCAGAGGGCGGACACCTTGTTGACTTTATAAGATAAAGTTTAGTCTAGGATTTCAGTTACCTGACCAGCTCCTACAGTTCTACCACCCTCACGGATTGCAAAACGAAGACCAACGCTTAGTGCGATAGGCTGCAACAAATCTACGTTGATAGTCAAGTTATCACCAGGCATAACCATCTCAACACCAGCTGGTAAGCTGATAGTTCCAGTTACGTCAGTAGTTCTAACATAGAACTGTGGACGATAGTTGTTGTGGAAAGGAGTGTGACGTCCACCTTCTTCTTTTTTCAAGATATACACCTCAGCTTTGAATTTAGCGTGCGGTTTTACTGAACCTGACTTACAGATTACCATACCTCTTTTGATATCAGCTTTATCGATACCTCTCAACAAAAGACCTACGTTATCTCCAGCTTCACCTCTATCAAGGATTTTGCGGAACATCTCAACTCCTGTAATAGTAGAAGTTAATTTTTCAGCACCCATACCGATGATTTCAACTGCATCTCCAGTGTTTGCCACACCTGTTTCGATACGACCAGTAGCTACAGTTCCACGACCGGTGATGGTAAATACATCTTCAACAGGCATCAAGAAAGGCTTGTCAACATCACGCTCTGGCATTTCGATCCAGGTGTCAACAGCTTCCATCAATTGCATTACAGTATCCACCCACTTCTGCTCTCCGTTCAATGCACCAAGTGCAGAACCAGAAATTACTGGACCATTATCTCCGTCGTACTCGTAGAAAGAAAGCAATTCTCTTACTTCCATCTCTACCAACTCCAATAACTCAGCATCATCAACCATATCCACTTTGTTCAAGAATACAACGATTCTTGGAATACCTACTTGTCTTCCTAGTAGGATGTGTTCTCTAGTTTGTGGCATTGGGCCATCAGTAGCAGCAACTACCAAAATAGCACCGTCCATCTGAGCAGCACCAGTAACCATGTTTTTTACGTAATCCGCGTGACCTGGACAGTCAACGTGTGCATAGTGTCTGTTTGCTGTAGAATATTCAACGTGTGAAGTATTAATCGTAATACCTCTTTCTTTTTCTTCTGGAGCGTTGTCGATAGAATCGAAACTTCTCTTTTCAGAAAGTCCTGCATTGGCCAAAACCGAAGTAATAGCAGCAGTCAATGTAGTTTTTCCGTGATCTACGTGTCCAATGGTACCGATGTTTAAGTGCGGTTTTGAACGATCGAAATTAGCCTTTGCCATGTTAAATAATTTTAATCTTAGTTTATATTAGTGTATAGTTTATTACGCTATTGAGCCAATGACGAGAATTGAACTCGTGACCTCTTCCTTACCAAGGAAGCGCTCTACCCCTGAGCTACACCGGCATTGGTTTTTAAATCCTTAAAAACCGGAAAGGCGCCGTGTAATACACAGCACCGAACAATGCTCAGCATTGAAGGTTTAGCCCAAGGACTTAAACATTTGAGCGGGAGACGAGGTTCGAACTCGCGACATTCAGCTTGGAAGGCTGACGCTCTACCAACTGAGCTACTCCCGCAAAAAACAACAAAAAAACGATGCCCCTAGGCAATTTGGGCGACAAAAATAGTACATTTCGTGTAGATATGCAATAATTCGTCGATGAATCAAAGTGATTCATTGGTGGGGAGAGCAGGATTCGAACCTGCGAAGACGTAGTCAGCAGATTTACAGTCTGCCCTCGTTGGCCGCTTGAGTATCTCCCCTAAGCCTAATTACATCATTTAAAGAACGTCACAACATCACTGTTGTTTTGAGCCGATAGAGGGGCTCGAACCCACGACCTGCTGATTACAAATCAGCTGCTCTAGCCAACTGAGCTACATCGGCATTTACTTTTCTTTTTAACAAAAAAAAGTCCGCTTTTTCAAACGGACTGCAAATGTAGGGAAATATTTGAGCATTCAAAATATTTTAAAAAAAAATTACGCCATTTTCCTTCGCTTTTCTTTGAGCTCTTTTAAGATTCGTTCAGCTGAGCTGCAAGCCGTATCAGCCGCCTCCTCAAATGTTTTACACTGTTTAGTCACCACAATGCTTTCCTTGGGTACATGCACCTTTAATTCCATGATCTTGTTCTCTTTATCTGAGGTATTTTCTACTTTCAAAAACACATCTACATCGATCACATGGTCAAAAAAATGCTCCATTTTATGGATACGATTTTGCACAAATTCAATCAAACTTTGATCGGCATTAAAATTGACATCTTGAATGGTTACTTTCATCACAGAACTATTTAAATGAAACATACACAGCCCTCTGTGGGGACTATTTTTTGGTAGATCTTGGATGTGCTCCTCGATATGATTTTTTTAAATCCTCAATACTGTTGTGCGTATATACTTGTGTAGCTGCTAGGCTGCTATGCCCTAATAGTTCCTTTACAGAATTTAAGTCTGCACCTGACTGCAAAACATGCGTGGCAAACGTGTGGCGCAACATATGAGGACTTCTTTTTTCTTTGGAGGTCACTTCACTAAGATAGCGATTTACCAATCGATATACAAATGAATCGGAGAGTTTTCGACCGTCTGACATGACAAAAAGCGAGTGCGTTTCCTGATGGAGACTCAACTCAGATCTTTGATTCAAGTAGTATTTCAACATAGGGATTAACGACTCAATCAATGGGACCAAACGCTCTTTATTGCGCTTACCTAGAACTTTTATTTGAGCTCGATCAAGATCCACATCAATCAAGTTAAGTCCGGTCAACTCCGCGCGACGAATGCCCGTTCCGTATAACAAGGCCAACACTAATCGATTCCGGGATTCATCAAAATCGAGCTGAGTGATCTGACTACCCCATTGATCAAAAAGCGCATTCATTTCATTAATCGAAAACGGCAAGGATAATTTTGGTCTTGACTTAAGTGATTGATGGACCTCTAAAGGACTTAATGTCAACCATCCTGTCTTCAATAAAAATTGATAATATGCCTTCAGAGAGGATATCTTGCGATTAATGGTTTGGTGTTTATTGCCGTGATCCATCAAAAAAACCATCCAGGCCCTAACATGAATGTATTGGGCTGAATCAACAGATACCTGATACTGTTCTTGTAAAAACTCGGCAAACGAAGTCAAATCCCTCAAGTAGGCCTTAAGGGTATGAGCAGAAGCCATTCGCTCCATCAAAAGATAATCTTTGAATGCGTTTAGGGACATACTGAAAGATAGTGAAAACCAGTAAAAACAAAAAAGTCCCGAGGCCGGGACTTTATGTCAATCACATCAAATGTGGTTAAGGAGACTATAGATCTGCTTGATCTCTTAAGTTCTGGATGTATGCAGCCTTCTGAACTTGCTTTCTTTTAGTTACTGAAGGTTTTGTAAACTGCTGACGATCTCTCAATTGGCGCATTGTGCCAGTTTTGTCAAACTTTCTCTTGAAACGTTTAAGCGCTCTATCGATATTCTCTCCTTCTTTGATGGGTATAATTAACATAAGACGAACCTCCTTTCTTTATAGTTTTAGGATTGCAAATATAAACGTTTCTTGGATATTCAATCCTACTATTTCAAAATATTTCTGGAAATCACCAACTTCTGAATTTCAGAGGTCCCCTCACCTATAGTACAGAGTTTTGCGTCTCTATAATATTTCTCTACAGGAAAATCCTTGGTATATCCATAACCTCCAAATATCTGAATCGCCTCAGTAGCCACGCGTACACACATCTCTGAAGCGTATAGCTTGCACATGGCCCCTATTTGCGTCATGGGTTGTTTGGCATTTTTTAGCGCAGCTGCCTTGTGAGTCATCAAACTAGCCGCCTCAATTTCTGTAGCCATATCAGCTAACTTAAATGAAATACCTTGGAAAGAACTGATAGGTTGACCAAATTGGTGGCGTTCACCAGCATATTTTAAAGCTGCCTCAAAAGCTCCCAAACCAATACCTAAAGAAAGTGCAGCAATGGAGATTCTACCGCCATCCAAAATAGCTAAGCTCTGCTTAAAGCCTTCTCCAACGGCACCCAGTCGGTGGCTATCAGGAATAACACATTGGTCAAAAACCATTTCCGCCGTCTCAGAAGCCCTCATACCTAACTTATCTTCCTTCTTACCAGCGCTAAAGCCCGGCGTGCCCCTTTCTACCACAAATGCAGTAGCGTTATTTTTAGCGCCTTTTTCTCCAGTTCTGGCAATGACAACGGCTACTTGTCCCGTTGCTCCATGGGTGATGAAATTTTTTGTCCCGTTAAGCACCCAATGGTCTCCTTGTTTAACAGCCGTGGTACTCATGGAACCAGCGTCAGATCCGGTATTGTGTTCCGTGAGTCCCCAAGCACCGATCCATTGACCAGAAGCTAGTTTTGGAATCCACTTTTGCTTTTGTACTTCATCACCAAAAGATAATATATGGTTGGTACACAATGAATTGTGCGCCGCAATAGACAATCCGATTGAAGGATCAACCTTGGATATTTCTTCAACAATGGCGATGTATTCATGGTACCCCAATCCAGATCCTCCATATTGCTCTGGAACTAGAATCCCCATAAAACCAAGTTCACCTGCCTTTTGAAGTACATCTAATGGCAAATGTTGTTTTTCATCCCAAATCCGAACATGAGGAGCGATAAATTGCTGGGCAAAATCTTTGGCTGCTTCAGCGACCATTGTTTGTGTATCTGTGTAGTGAAATCCAATGGGTTGTGGTAGACTCATATATGTGATCTGTATTTTGTTTATCCTTAAGCAAAAAAGATGAAACAAAAATACATCCTTTATTGGTTAGTCAAGTAAAAATAATCAAAAAGTCTGAGTACAACGACACTGTCCAACCCATACACTTTGTATAACTGGCTTTCCTTCTTGTACCCTCCGAGCGCCTCTCTATAATTAATGATACGTTGAGACAATACCGGACCAATACCGTGTACCGGCAGTAAATCTTCTGCCTTGGCCAAATTCAAGTCCTTTTTAACAACGACTTTATTGGCTTTTATGGGTACATGGACCTCTTTTTGCAGACGAAATTCTCGAGCATCACGTTCAACGGATAAGTTGGTGGGCACCTCAACTGTCCATGGAGGTATCGCGGGTGCTATGGGGTACTCAGGCATGAAATCAAGTAAACTAAAGAACTCAACCGTTAAACCGAAAAATAACAAAAGAAAAACCCCTTTTTGCTGATGTAAAGACCAAGCCAAAAGGGGTTTCATGGGTATGTTTTTTTAAAATTAACTCAATTGCGCCTCTTTGATAGCACTGACATATCTTTTTAATTCTTTTTGAACTTTGGGGAAAAGCAAAAGAAGGCCAATCATATTCGGAAACACTAAAGCTAGTATCATCGCATCTGAAAACTTGATCACTGCGTCGAGTGTGGCGCCTGCACCAATGACAATAAATGTTAGGAACAACACTTTGTATACCACATCGGCTACTCTACCGCGTCCAAATAAATATTTCCAAGCTTGAAGTCCATAGTAAGACCAGGATATCATGGTTGAGAAGGCAAACAAAACTATCGCAAAGGTAAGCACATACCTAAATCCAGGAATAACAGAGTCGTAGGCCATAGATGTCAGATCCACACCACCTATATAGTTTCCGGTAGCATTTAACTGAACTGTGCTGCCTACGGCATTACCGTAATCAAAGGCATTGACATCCATATTGAAGAAAATAATCACCAAAGCAGTCATCGTACAAATGACTACTGTATCAATGAAGGGTTCTAAAAGGGCTACTACTCCCTCACTAGCTGCGTACTTGGTTTTCACAGCAGAATGTGCAATCGCTGCTGAACCTGCACCCGCTTCATTTGAAAATGCGGCACGTTGAAATCCGACAATAATCACTCCTACAATCCCGCCTAAACCAGCTTGTGGGGTAAAGGCCCCCTCAAAAATCATGGTAAAAGCTGGGCCCACATATTGGATGTTGGCAAAAATGATGACCAGTGAAGCCAAAATATATAGCCCCGCCATAAACGGAACAATTTTCTCCGTAACCTTAGCGATTTGCTTGATACCGCCGATGATCACAATACCCACCAATACGGCCAATATCAACCCAATGATCACCCCTATGGAACCACCTTCGAGGTTAAACATAGAAATTATTTGAACAGTAGCCTGATTTGACTGGAAGGCATTGCCACCACCAAAAGAGGCACCTACACAAAGCACAGCAAACAACACACCTAGAAACTTACCGATCTGTTTCCAGCCTAGTTCATTCAGACCGCGGGATAAATAGTACATAGGTCCTCCATACACCACTCCGTTTTGATCTACATCTCTGTATTTCACACCTAATGTGCACTCAACAAATTTTGAAGACATCCCGATTAAGCCGCAGACAATCATCCAAAAAGTAGCTCCTGGACCACCCATGGCAATAGCTACTGCAACGCCAGCGATATTCCCTAAGCCCACCGTACCTGAAACTGCGGTGGCCAAGGCCTGAAAATGACTTACTTCTCCGTCTTTGTCCTCAGGTGTAGAGTTTTTGGGATCGTGATCCACTGCATCGTATTTGCCTCTCACTGTGCGCAAGGCGAGTCCAAACTGAGAAACACTGGGAAACTTAAAGTAAATAGTAAAGAATGTGGCGCCCCCGATTAAGAGCAACAGAACAAAAGGAACATTCATTGGGCCGACAGGAACAGTGGTTAGTACTAATGATTCCCACCAAGTAGCTATAGGCATAAATGCATCATTCACGCGTTCATCTAGGCCTTTTTCAACTTCTTGCGCCCAAGTGGTTAGTGGAAGTGCAAAAAGCAAAAAAGCCAGCAATCTAAATTTGTTCATGGAGTTTTGGATTAGTTTCGTTTTGAACGAGCAATATCCAAAAAAAAATCCGAGCAATCAAATTATCGCGCAGAAAGGCAGAAATTGTCAGCCGACTAAAAACTGAACACTTGATGCAAGGCATCTATCTGTTCCGAACGCCCCAAAACAATGATCTTTCCTTTGGGATCCAACAACTGGTCCGCTTCTGGATTGATGATGTATTGGCCCGATTCAGAGATGTAACCAATAACAGTACAACCGGTTTTATGACGCAGATTTAAGTCCCTTAGGGTGGATGCACCCCGTTCATCGATCATCGTGTCCAGGGAAATTTCCACCAAGTTAGTTTTCTCTTTACCACCCATTCCCAAACGATCCATAAAAGTAATCAGATCCGGATCAGCCACCAGCGAAGCCATGTGATCCCCCCCTATGCGCTCAGGAAGTACTACTTGATCCGCTCCAGCCAAGGTTAGTTTTTTACAAGCTGAGGGATCCGACGCTCGGCTGATAATAACCAATTTAGGGTTCAATTGACGTGCAGAAAGCACCAAATACAAGTTGGATGCATCATCGGGCAATGCAGCGATTAAGTATCCTGCACGCTCTATTCCAGCCGTGAGTAATACGTCGTCATCATTGGCATCCCCCTGAATAAAAACAATGTCTTTCCCTATGCGTTGTGCTACTGACTCATTCTTGTCAATTACCACAAACGGCATATGAAATGACTGAAGTTTGGCCGCTACTTGCGCCCCATTTCTTCCATATCCGCAAATAATTACCTGTTTCTCCATCCGCCTAATTATTTTGGTTAGTTTCTTTTTTCTGAGTTGCAAAAGCGTATTGTTGGCCAACAGTTCTTCCGTGATAGCGCGGAGCGAAAAACCGATGATGAACAAACTAGCCAGCAGCAGGAACATAGTGAAAATTCTCCCCGCGGGGCCCAGAGGGGTGATTTCTCCATACCCCACAGTGGTCACCGTAATCACGGACATGTATAAAGCATCCAGCCACTTGAAATCTGAAATGTATCTGTAGCCCAACATACCCATGAATATCAATGTATTGAGCAAGACTACTGAAAGCCAAATTTTAGATTTGAAAAAATCTTTCATGGGCTACAGATCAAATACTGAGGTTCTTTTCGCGTGAAATAGATCTTTGATTTTCATCACCACACCTATAAATAGGTAAAGTGCAAATCCTGCACCCAAGGTCATAAAACTGAAATAGATAAACATCACACGCATCAGTCGGGTACGAATACCTAACCGTTCTCCTAATCGCTGAGCAATGCGAAAACCAAACTTCTGAAAAAAATGAATTAGATTGACCAGCATTACACTAAAGGCCCCTCCCAACTCATCACACCACCGAGCAGGTTATAAGCACGAGCTATACCCTTGGCATTCATCAGTGCACAAGCTTGCCCACTGCGGTTTCCTGATCTGCAATAGACATAATATGATTTGTCAGGATCGAGTTGTTCAACTGCTTGTATAAATGCAGGGCCTCCAAAGATATCTATGTGCTGTGCCCCCTCGATCATACCTTCTGCCACCTCATCGGCTGTTCTTACGTCTATAATAACTGCTCGATCATCATTTTCAAGTTGTTCTCTCCAATTTTGCTGAGATAAATCTGCCATAACTTTATTTTTTTATGCAAACCTAACGTATTAGTTCACATGGGTTGGTGACCAAAATTACAAAGTTATTCATTGTCAAGTCAAAAATAGTATTACATTTGTACCTACAAATTTTGTATATACATGAATGTAGAGGTAATCATAAGAGCATCAAAGCCTATAGCTCCTAGAGCCCGCATAGGTCTTTTGATTCATATGGTGCACACCCACATTCAGGAAAATCTGTTGGAATCCCTAAAGCCCTTTGACATTAGTTTAGCACAATTTAATGTGCTCCGCATATTAAAAGGGTACAGAGATACTGCGTATATGGAGACACTTAATGAACGCATGATTCATAAAAGTAGTAACACCACAAGAGTCGTGGACAAATTAATAGCCAAAGGACTTGTGGAACGCCAGGTATGCCCTGAAAACAGAAGAAAAATTGAAGTGAGCATTACCCAGAATGGAATTTCTTTACTCACACAACTTTCAAAATCTATTGCTGAAGCAGAAGAACTACTCACACAGTCATTTAGTCTGGATGAGCTAGCACAATTAACCCAATTATTAAACAAATTTAAACCCAAAACAACATGAAAAAAGGATTATTAATGGCAGGAATTGCTGTGATGTTTGTCGCTTGTGGCGCCAAAAAAGAAAACCAAGAAGAGGCGGCTGTTGCTGTTGAAGCTACAACCAACAACACGGTTGCTGTGAAGGCTGCTGAAAGCCAAGTATTTTGGAAAGGCTACAAAGTTACTGGTCAACACGAGGGTACTATAGCGCTCACTGAAGGTAATTTGACTTTTGCAGATCAAGTACTCACAGGAGGTTCTTTCACTGTAGACATGACTAGTCTTGTAGCTACCGACTTAGATGGTGAAATGAAAGGAAAGTTGGAAGGACATTTGAAATCAGATGATTTCTTTGGAACTGAAGCTCATCCTACTGCTCAATTGGTCATCACTCAAGTAGGTGTAGACGCTGCTGGGGGATACCAAGTAACCGGAGATTTAACCATCAAAGGAATTACTCAGCCTGTAAGCTTCCCCATGACCGTTGCTGATAACACAGCCAAAGCATCATTGAAAATTGACCGTACATTATACGATATTCGTTACGGATCTAACAATTTCTTTGAAAACTTGGGTGACAAAGCCATCAACAATGAATTCGATCTAGAAGTAACCCTTCAATTTTAATGGAACACTTGTTTTTTTGTACAGGTTACTTATCTTTGAGGCCATGAACAACAAAAACAAATTTTCATGGTGGTGGAATAACTTACAGCAAAACCTGTGAGCAAACCCTACTGTATAACCATACTAAGGCTTGTCTTCACGACAAGCCTTTTTTCTTTAATAACCTTGCTATGAGAATTCATCGTCTTAAAACTGACTACCAGAAATTACTGGCCGACACCCTTACTCCGGTGAGCGTTTACCTGAAGATCAGAGATCGATTTGCCCAAAGCATTTTGTTGGAAAGCAGTGATTATCACGCCAATGACAATAGTTTTTCCTACATCTGTTGTCAGCCAATAGCCTGGATCAAAATTGAAGGCGATCAGGTAGAGGAGCGGTTTCCGGATGGAAGTTCACAAAACTATGTCTTAGAAAGCAAGAAAAGTGTACCCGACATTATTGCCCGATTCAGTACCTCATTTGCCGTAGATGGTCCTGCATTTAAATTTATCAACCATGGTCTGTTTGGCTATATGGCTTATGACAGCGTTCGCTATTTTGAGGACATCACCATTGAAAAAAAAGAGGCCGAAACCACTATTCCAGAGGTGTATTATGCAGTTTACCAAAACATCATAGCCATTAATCATTTCAACAATGAAGCTTATTTGTTTTGCCACCACACGGAAGATCAGATAAGTAATTTAGCTGAACTAGCTGGCTGGATTCAGGTACCCTCATTTCCCAGTTATCCGTTTAAACTAGTGGGCGATCAAAAAACCAACGTGGCTGATCAGGATTTTAAGTCTATGGTATCTCTGGCAAAAACACATTGCCAACGAGGAGACGTATTTCAATTGGTGCTTTCCAGAAGGTTTGAGCAACCCTTTCAGGGCGATGAATTTAATGTGTATCGAGCATTAAGAACGATCAATCCTTCCCCTTATTTGTTCTATTTCGACTACGGAAATTTTAAATTATTGGGCAGTTCTCCTGAAGCTCAATTAGTCGTAAAAAACGATTTATGCGAAATTCACCCCATAGCGGGTACCTTCCGCAGAACAGGAAATGATGAACAAGACGCGGAGCTGGCCAAAAAACTCAGCGAGGACGCTAAAGAAAATGCAGAGCATGTGATGTTGGTCGATCTCGCGCGCAATGATTTGAGCAGACACGGCCGAATTGTTCAGGTAGAAACTTATAAAGAGGTTCAATTTTTCTCTCATGTGATCCATCTAGTCTCCAAAGTAACCGGAAGAAAAAAACCCGAAGTACCCACCATGAATGTAGTGGCCGATACGTTCCCTGCAGGTACTTTAAGCGGTGCTCCCAAGCACAAAGCCATGGAGCTGATCGAGCGCTATGAACCTACCCCAAGAGGATATTATGGGGGCGCTATTGGATTCATGGATTTTTCAGGAAATTTCAACCACGCGATCATGATACGCACCTTTTTGAGCAAGAACCAAACCCTCTACTTTCAAGCAGGTGCTGGTATTGTAGCTGCATCAAGCGCTGAAGCTGAGAACCAAGAAACCTATAACAAACTAGGCGCTTTACAAAAAGCATTAATCATGGCAGAAGGCCTTTAAGGAGATGAAAGAAATACTTGTTATCGATAACTACGACAGTTTTACCTACAACTTGGTCCACCACCTCGAAGCGTTAGGCGCATCTGTACACGTGGTGCGCAACGACCAAATTACGCTGGAGGAAATAGCCCCCTACAACCACATCGTACTGTCCCCAGGCCCTGGAATTCCAGATGAAGCTGGTCTGCTCAAAGCGATTATCCGACAATACGCGCCAACCAAAGCTATACTGGGTGTATGCTTGGGACAACAAGCTATAGCTGAAGTGTTTGGAGGAAGTTTGACCAACCTGAGCCAAGTGTATCACGGAATAAGCACCCCGATCGATGTAGATACCTCTGAACCTATTTTCCAAGGTTTATCCAATCAAATACAGGTGGGAAGATATCATTCTTGGGTGGTGAACCAGACTGATTTGCCCGCTCTACTTCGCGTTACTGCTCGGGACTTAAATGGGCAAATTATGGCCATCCGACACGAGGAATACGAAGTTTGTGCGGTACAGTTTCATCCCGAGTCGATTCTCACACCAGATGGCGCACATATGCTGGCTCAATGGCTGAAACACACCAAATACTTTTAGCGGATGAAGACCCTACTCAACCAATTGACCCAACACCAGCAACTGACCAAAGAGTCAGCCAAGGAAGTATTGACCCAAATCGCTCACGGTCAGTACTCAGAATCTGAGATCGCAGCTTTCTTGACGGTATACATGATGCGCAGTATCAGTATTGAGGAATTAGCTGGATTTCGGGATGCACTGCTTGAGCTTTGTATCCCCATAGACTTATCGGCATACACTCCGATTGACCTATGTGGCACTGGGGGTGACGGCAAAGACACTTTTAATATTTCAACTCTAGCCTCTTTTGTGACTGCTGGAGCAGGGATACACGTAGCCAAACACGGTAATTATGGGGTTTCGTCGGCCTGCGGGTCAAGCAATGTACTCGAAGCGATGGGCATTAAATTTAGCGCTGATGAGGCGTTTTTGCGCAGTTGTATCGAAAAGGCAGGTATCTGTGTGCTGCACGCTCCTCTTTTTCACCCGGCCATGAAACAGGTGGCTCCTGTGCGCAGAAGTCTTGGCGTTAAAACTTTTTTCAATATGTTGGGGCCTATGGTGAACCCCTCAAGACCAACCTATCAGCTGGTGGGCGTTTTTCAACTAGAACTGGCCAGGATGTATCAATACCTTTATCAAAAAGACCAAATCAAATACACCATTGTACATGCGCTGGATGGGTATGATGAAATCTCCTTGACCGGAAGTGCAAAAATCATCACACCCCAAGGTGAGTCTTTATTAAATCCTCAAGATTTTAAAGCCCATCTCTGGAAAATGGGCGATATTACTGGGGGGGATGGCGTGGAAGATGCCGCAAAAATTTTCCTAAAGGTACTCAAAGGCCAAGGCACCCAAGCGCAAAACGAGGTGGTTTGTGCCAATGCCTCATTGGCCATATCCACTGTCAAAGGATGCAGTTTAGCTCATGCTGTCGATCTAGCAGTTGAAAGTCTAGAGTCTGGGCGTGCTCACCAATCATTTATTGAATTGCAAAATATCTCAAAGTCATGGATATCCTAACCCGCATATGCCGCAACAAACAAGTGCAGGTGGACCTGGTGAAAAATCAGGTGCCTCTATCTGTATTACAGTCCATGCCTTTATATGCCAGAAATGCCTATTCACTAAGGGAGGCATTATATCACAGTACCAGTGGATTGATCACAGAACACAAAAGAAGATCTCCCTCGAAAAATCACATAAGAACAGATCACCATATTCAAGAGGTGGCCCAAGGCTACCAATCAGGGGGTGCATGCGGTATGTCCGTATTGACCGAAGTAGGTTATTTTGGCGGAGCGCCAGAGGACTTGATTATTGCGCGTGCCAGTTGTACCTTACCCCTATTGCGCAAAGATTTTATGGTGGATCCCTATCAGGTCCACGAAGCTAAAGCGTGGGGTGCCGACGTGATCTTGTTAATCGCGGCCGCATTAGATCCCAAGTCGATTGATGTACTAAGCGGTTTAGCGCATGAGTTAGGCTTGGAAGTGCTTTTGGAAGTTCATGACTTGTCTGAACTCAATCGCTCACTGACACCTAACATTGATATGGTCGGAGTCAATAACCGAAATTTAAAGACCTTTGAGGTATCGACACAGGTAAGTATCGATCTTGCCCGGCACATCCCGGATCACCTGGTTAAGATTTCAGAAAGTGGATTGACTGACGCACAAGAAATTAGGGCGTTACGATCCGTGGGATACCGTGGCTTTCTCGTTGGAGAACATTTGATGAAGTCGGATAACCCCGGTGAGGCTACGCGATTAATGATTGAAGAAATTACCCGTATATGAGCCTAAATCATCTGGAACTAAAAGTTTGCGGCATGACCCAAAGGGAGAACATCCAAGCTGTGTTGGAGGTAAAACCTGATTGGATCGGGCTCATTTTCTGGCCTAAGTCAAAACGATATTGTTCCTTGGACCCTGAGCAATGGCAAACTATTGATTTGAACCAAACAAAGTCAGTGGGCGTATTTGTCGATCAACCCATGGATGAAGTGACACAAATCGCACAGAACTATCACCTCGACGGCCTTCAGCTGCATGGGAACGAATCAGCAGAGTATCTAAAAACACTTAAGACCAAACTGGCCGATGTAGCGATAATTAAAGCGTTTTCCATAGATCACCTCTTTGATTGGAGCCTACTATTGCCTTATCACGAGCATAGTGACCTATTTTTATTCGATACTAAAGGACCGCTACCTGGCGGAAATGGAACAGCATTTGATTGGACCATTTTGACACAATACCCAGGATCAACTCCCTTTTTATTGAGTGGTGGAATACATCTAGGATTGGCAAAAAATCTTTTGGAATGGATCCATACTCCGGCTTCTAAGTGGTGTGTAGGGATCGATGTGAATTCTGGTTTTGAAGTCAGACCAGGAATAAAGAATCCAGAACTAATTAAGGAATTGAGCCAACAGTGCAAACAACTATAAATCAGAGCAGATGAAAAAAAGTTATCAAGTGGACGAGTGGGGTTATTACGGAACATTTGGTGGGGCATACATCCCTGAAATGCTCTACCCAAACACGGAAGAATTGCGCAGTCAATACCTGAAGATTATGGCCGAGCCAGAATTTCAAAAGGAATTTAACCAACTGCTAAAAGACTATGTGGGCCGACCTACCCCTTTGTATTTGGCCCAGCGTTTATCCGCCCAAGTAGGCTGTAAAATCTATTTAAAACGGGAAGATTTATGTCATACCGGGGCACATAAAATCAATAATACCATCGGACAGATTCTCATGGCCAAGAAATTGGGCAAATCAAGAATTATTGCCGAAACAGGGGCTGGTCAGCACGGTGTGGCCACCGCGACTGTATGTGCCTTAATGGGCATGGAGTGTATCGTCTACATGGGCGAGGTGGACATCAAACGTCAAGCACCTAACGTCGCGCGCATGAAAATGCTGGGGGCGCAAGTACGTCCAGCTACTTCAGGGTCTAAAACCCTAAAAGACGCTACTAACGAAGCAATTAGAGATTGGATCAATAATCCGGTGAATACCCATTATATCATCGGATCCGTAGTTGGACCTCATCCCTATCCCGATATGGTAGCCAGGTTTCAGTCCGTAATCGCTCAAGAGACCATGGAGCAATTGTTGGAGGTAGAGGGCCGGGACTATCCAGATGCGGTTGTGGCTTGTGTGGGGGGAGGAAGCAACGCTGCTGGCGCTTACTATCATTACCTAGACCGCGAAGAAGTACGGATAATCGCCGTGGAAGCTGCCGGTAAAGGAATTGACACCCATGAAAGTGCTGCCACCTCAGTCTTGGGAAGAGAGGGCATTATCCACGGTTCGAAAACCTTATTAATGCAATCTCCAGATGGACAAATCACAGAACCCTACTCTATTTCAGCAGGACTTGATTATCCGGGTATTGGACCGATGCACGCCCATCTATTCCGTTCTAAAAGAGGAGAGTTTATTTCCGCTACAGACCAGCAAGCTATGGAGGCTGGATTGATGTTGAGTCAATTAGAAGGAATTATCCCCGCTATTGAAACATCGCATGCCTTGGCGGTACTGGATCAATTAAACTTTAAATCCACGGATGTAGTTGTGGTTAACCTCTCAGGAAGAGGAGATAAAGACCTGAATACCTACATCGATTACTTTAAATTATAGGACATGAGTACACGAATTGAACAGCTGTTTCAAAAAAAGAAAAAAGTACTTTCCATATACTTCACCGCAGGTTATCCAAAGCATTCAGATACCCTTCCTATTTTGGAGTCGTTACAAGAAAATGGCGTGGATATGGTGGAGATCGGTTTGCCATTCTCAGATCCATTAGCTGACGGTCCAGTCATCCAACAAAGTTCAACTCAGGCTTTGGCCATGGGCATGACCACTGAAGTACTCTTCGATCAATTAAAGGATGTCCGGTCGAAAATTGAAATACCCCTAGTCATCATGGGGTATTTCAATCCAGTTTTACAATTTGGGGTAGATGCATTCTGTCGCAAATGCGCAGAAATAGGAATTGATGCCGTAATCCTACCTGACCTGCCCTTAACGGTATACGAACGAGAATTTCAAGAGACTTTTGAACGCCATGGTATTCAATTAATCTTTTTGATCACCCCACAAACCTCAGATGAACGAATTCGTGCTTTGGACCAGGCCAGTAAAGGATTTATCTATTTAGTCAGCACGGCCAGCGTAACTGGAAGTGGATCAGGTTTTGGTCAAGCTCAAGTTGACTATTTCAAACGCATTTCAGACATGAAGCTTAAAAACCCCATCGTGGTTGGTTTTGGTATTAAAGACCGGGAGACCTTCAATCAAGCCACTGCACACACCGATGGTGCGATCATTGGTTCAGCGTTTATCAATGCCTTGACTGAAAAAGGAACAGCCGTCATTCCCGGATTCATCAAAGGGATCCGCGGTTAAGGGACCAGATTAGGCGTAGTTAGTAGGCGTTCAAAAAACTTAATCCCGTAAGCTACCTGACCTAAGGTGATATTTTCATTAGGGCTGTGTTGGTTGTTGTCCGCATTGACTAAGGGTACTATATACGCGGGAATTTTAAGCGCATTCACAAAAGGGGCGATAGGGACAGTACCTCCCATAGTCCTGATTTGAACGACTGGCTCACCATACCAAGATTCCATCTGCGCTTTAAGTGTTTGACCAAATGGCAAGCTCAAATCGGTGCGGAATGCATCGGTGACACCCCCTTCAGTAATGGAGACAATTTTGGCAAATCGCTCGCGTTCTTGCGCGCTGGGGACGTGATCTAGCAAGGTGTATCCCTGTTTTTTGATGTGCTCCTTAACCAACTGCTTTAGCCGATTACCATCGCTTTCAACCACGAGTCTTAGATCTAATGCAGCAGTAGCTGTTGCAGGAACCACTGTGCGGGCCTGATCACCCACCCAAGCAGAGGACATACCGCGGATATTTAGTGAGGGGTATTGGAGGGATTGCTGATAAAAAGCACCCACGGCATCTGGCTGGGCAAATCCCAAGCTCTGGGCTATCGCCTCCGTACGGTCAGGTACGGCAGACAACACTTGATTTACCTGATCACTGATCTCGATTCCTTGGTAATAACCCGGTATCAATACCCTACCCTGTTGGTCCTTCATAGAAGCCAAAAGCTGTGCCAGGGAAAGTGCTGGATTTGGTGCAAAATTTCCGTAATGCCCGGAATGTTGTGGCACTAATGGACCGTAAGTGGTCAACTCCATAGTAGTGATACCCCGACAACCATAAATCAAGGTGGGTGCCCCAGAGGGATGTAATGGACCGTCGTTGATCACCAAAATATCAGCAGCAAGTAATTCTTTGTAATTGACTACGGCCTGTGCTAAAGGTGCTGAACTTTTTTCTTCCTCAGAGTCCAGAATAACCTTGATGTTATAGGCCAGCGGAACTCCTCGTTTCATGGTCAAATCAATCGCATTTAAGAGCGCTACTATAGGGCCTTTATCATCCGAGGTCGAACGACCAAACAAACGCCAATTTTCTGGAATACTGTCATTTAAATCAGAAAAAGGCCGTTCTTTCCACCCTGTTTGGTCGGGTGACTTCAAGACAACTTGGTACGGATCTGCCTGACTCCATTTAGCTGGATCTACTGCTTGACCGTCAAAATGCATGTAGATCAAAAACGTTTTTAATCCTGGTTTTTGAGGAAGTGCCGCAAAAAACAACGGCGCCCCTGAGGTAGGTAATACAGAAGTATTAAAACCACGTTCGGAAAATTCTTTCTCCAACCAAAACAGGTTGCGATTGATATCGGCTAAGTCATTGGCGTCATTGGGTAGGGCGACAAAATCGACTATTTGATCAATGGTGTGCCTCCACTGTGTTTGGAAGAGTGCATCGTTTTGGCTGTAGCCAATGGTAGAAAGGAGTAGGAGCCCCAAAAAAAAGCCTTTTTTCATCGAATGGAATTTACTCACCAAATTAGGCAATAGCAACGGCTATTCCAAACGCAAAACCAAGTCGTCTGTCTGAACTAATTCTCCTGCGGAAAGTACTACCTCAGCCACAGATCCAGCCTCTTGAGCGGTTACGGTAGTTTCCATTTTCATCGCCTCGATTACAAAAAGAGGTTGATTGCGTTTGACGTTTTCTCCCTGCTTCACGAGCACTTGAGATAGCAAACCTTGTAGTGGAGCACCAACTTCTAAAGGTTGATCGGTCTGAGCCTTTCTGTTTTCTTTTTTCTCTACTTTGACTCTTTTGTCCTTGACGATTAGGGTGCGCAATTGTCCGTTTACTTTGAAGTATACAGGTACATTTCCATTGGCATCTGCCACACCTTTAAGCATCAATGAAACCAAAATGTTTTTTCCTCGATCTAAAGGAATCATGATTTCCTCACCTGGTTCCATCCCAAAAAAGAAGTTTTTGGTGGGTAGGTTCATCACTTTGCCAAATCGAACATAATTGGCTAGTGCATCCTCAAAAACCTTGGGATATAAGCTGTACGACAAGAAATCAGTGAACTGAAGATCTCGATCTAAACCAGGCTGAAATTTATCGAGAAACTCCGCGTAAGCTTTATCAAAATCAATGGGTTCCATGTGCGCATTGGGCCGCTCTGTATAGGGCACTTTATCTTTCAAGATGATTTTTTGTAAATCCTTGGGGAAGCCTCCAACAGGTTGACCCAAATCTCCTTGGAATAGGGAAATCACGGAATCGGGGAAATTCATGGTATGTCCTTTTTCCCAGACATCTTGAATGCTGTACTTGTTGCTGATCAAATATTGAGCCATATCACCCACTACCTTGGAGCTTGGGGTTACTTTGATGATATCGCCAAACAATTGGTTCACATCGCCATACATCTGAGTGACCTCAGCAAATTTATCTTCCAGACCCAAAGCGATGGCCTGGCCTTTCAAGTTAGAATATTGGCCGCCGGGAATTTCATGGGTATACACGGCCCCAGTTCCCGCTTTCAATCCTGACTCAAAAGGGTAATAATACTGTCTGACCGTTTCCCAATAATCGGAGTGGGCAGCCAAACTAGCTCGATTCATTTCACGCTCTCTGGGATGGAAGCGCATCAGTTCAACCATCGAATTAAAATTCGGTTGAGAAGTTAATCCAGAGAGTCCTCCCAAGGCGACATCGATCACATCTACACCCGCTTCTATCGCCTTGAGGTACATGGCCGCTTGGGTAGATGAAGTATCGTGGGTATGCAGGTGAATCGGAATCTTGATGGTGGACTTTAACGCGCTGATCAACTCATAAGCAGCGTACGGTTTAAGCAACCCTGCCATGTCTTTTACCCCCAATATGTGGGCCCCTGCATTTTCTATATCCTTGGCGAGTTGTACGTAATAGTTCAGGTCATACTTGGTTTTTGTCGGGTCCAGAATGTCTCCTGTGTAACACAGAGAGCCTTCAGCCAAACCTCCGGTGTGTTTGCGCACATAGGTTATGGCAGGAGCTATGGACTCCATCCAGTTTAGCGAATCGAAAATTCGATACACATCCATACCTGTCTCCCACGACTGTGCGACAAATTTTTCGATCAGGTTGTCTGGATAGGCCTTGTAGCCTACCCCATTGGAACCGCGAAGCAACATTTGGGTTAATGTATGGGGCATAGCTTTGCGCAACAAGGCCAATCGCTCCCAGGGATCTTCCTGTAAAAATCTCATGCACACATCAAATGTTGCTCCACCCCACACTTCCATGGAGAATATTTCTGGATTGTCCAATGCATAGCGCTCGGCTACTTGGAGCATATCGACCGTGCGCATACGCGTGGCCAACAAACTTTGGTGCGCATCGCGCATAGTGGTATCGGTGTAATGGACTTTAGGATCGTTGAGCAACCACTGCGCAAATCCGTCTGGCCCCAACTCAGTGAGCTTATCTTTGGTGCCGAAAACATTTTTATGAGCCGGCATTGAGGGAATAGGCGGTTTGGAAAACACCTTGCCTACTTCCACTTTTTTCACATCGGGATGACCATTGACAATGACCTCACCCAGGTAAGCAATTAATTTATTAGCTCGATTTTTTGGGGGTTTAATGTCAAATAAAGAAGGGGTATCCTTGATGAAATTAACCGTGACTTTTCCTTGTCTAAAGGTATCGTGACTTAAAATATTGTCCAAAAAAGCCATGTTGGTCTCCACACCGCGAATGCGGAACTCGGAAAGCGCCCGGCGCATTTTTCTACAAGATCCATCTAAAGTTCTACTGATCGCTGAAACCTTGACCAACATGGAATCAAAAAAGGGAGAAATCTTAACCCCTTGATAGATACTTCCCGCATCTAATCTGATTCCCAATCCAGAGGCTGATCGATACGTAGTCACTACACCGTAGTCAGGCTTGAAGTCGTTGAGCGGGTTTTCGGTAGTAATGCGGCATTGCAACGCATAACCTGTGATGACTACAGACTCTTGGCTGGGAATTTTAATCTGTTGATCGCTGAGGCGATAACCACCTGCGATAAAGAGTTGGGCTTTGACCAAATCTATGTTGGTGATCATTTCTGTAACCGTATGCTCGACTTGAATCCTTGGGTTAACCTCGATAAAATAGATGCTGCCGTCGTCATCCACCAAGAATTCAACCGTACCTATATTGTTGTAATCAACTGCTTTACAAATGGTTAACGCGTAGTGATACAGCGCATCTTTGGTTTCTTGATCCAACCCTAACGAAGGGGCAAACTCAATCACTTTCTGGTATCGCCGCTGTACGGAACAATCGCGTTCGTAGAGGTGAACCATATTGCCGTGGTGGTCAGCGACAATTTGAATTTCAATGTGTTTGGGGTTTTCCACAAACTTCTCCAAGAATACTGTGTCATCGCCAAAAGCATTGGCTGATTCCCTTCTCGCTTCTGGAAATCCTTTGATCAACTCTTCTTCTGTGCGGATCACACGCATACCTCTTCCTCCTCCACCTGAGGCGGCTTTTAGCATTAATGGATAGCCTATCTTTTGGGCTTCATCAAGCGCAATTTCGATGGTATCTAGGGCAGCCTCACTACTGCGTATGATGGGAATGTTGTTTTGAACAGCAACTGTTTTGGCTGTTATTTTATCTCCTAAAGCCTTGAGTACAGACACCTTGGGTCCGACAAAAATCAATCCATTATCCGCACACTTTTGAGCAAAAGTGGCGTTTTCAGACAAAAATCCATACCCTGGGTGTATCGCATCAACACCGTTGTCTAAAGCCACTTGAATGATTAGGTCAATATCCAAATAGGGCTTTAACGGTTCGTTGTTTTCGCCGATTTGATAGCTTTCATCCGCCTTATACCTGTGTAGAGAATACCTGTCCTCGTAGGTATAGATACCGACAGTTTTTATTCCGATTTCGACACATGCACGAAAAATTCTGATGGCGATTTCACCTCTATTGGCGATGAGTACTTTCTTGATTTCCACAGACAGGGGATTTTACAGGGTGTTTTATCAGCAAAACCCCCTGGGCAAAAATAAAGGACAATGTAACCTTGACCAAATAAGATCCTTTAAAAAACAAAGGGATTTCTCGTGAATTTGTGATAAATCAAAAGTGTTATCTCCAGAAAACACAAAAAGCAATTAATTGTGTTGCAGAAATATCAATGACTCAACGTACAAATACTGGATGCATTGGATCCTGGGACATCGACTCACTCCATCGATAACCCTCGGACTGAAAACCACAGACATCGGTCAAACTTTGGGCATTTGACTCTACTAAATACCGAACCATTAATCCCCGTGCTTTTTTAGCAAAAAAAGAAATCACCTTCAGCTGCCCTTTGCTGTCATCAAGAAAAACAGGGTGAACCACAGGTCCAGTAAACACAGAGAAGTCAACAGCAGCGCTGTATTCTTGGCTAGCTAAATTGACCAACAACTCGTCGGCCTTGACTTGTGTGTGCAGAAAATCAGTGACTGGTTTTTTCCAGTACTGCACCATGTTGGCTTTAGTGCCTACAGGTAATTTAGCACCCATCTCCAAACGATATGGTTGAATGCCATCAAACGGTTTCAAAACACCATACAATCCCGAAAGGATAAACCCTTGATCGTTTAGATCACTCAAAAGGCTTTCTGAAAGCGTACCCGCATCTAGCCCTTGGTATACATCGCCCGTAAAAGCCAAAACTGCAGGACGAAGCATTTCTGGATCGGGATCAGCACAAAAAGTTTGATTTCTTTGGTAATTGAGGTTGGATAGCGATGTAGATATCCCCATCAACGCACCCAAATCCGCAGGTTTCTTTTTCTTTAAAACCGACATAACCCGTACTGCCTTATCTGAAAAAACAGGGGTGCTTAGGGGAATATTTGGGTGGTTAGTTGTAAAATCCAACGACTTGGCAGGAGAGATCAAAAACTTCATGGCGTATGGTTTTACGCAAAATTAAGTGATTTTATCGACTTAGTCTATCCTTTGGTTGTGGGTATAATTGCGCCACTTATGGATGCAATCACTCATGTCTTGAGGTATCGGGGATTCAAAAAAACATCGCTCACCTGTTCTGGGATGAATGAACCCGAGAGTTTGAGCGTGTAATGCTTGTCTGGGCAACACTTTAAAGGCGTTTTCCACAAATTGCTTGTACTTGGTAAATGTGGTCCCTTTAAGGATCTGATGCCCACCGTACCGCTCATCGTTGAACAGTGGATGACCTATGTGTTTGAAGTGCGCCCTAATTTGGTGCGTTCTTCCGGTTTCTAATCGGCAAGAAACCAGGGTAATATACCCCAATCGTTCGACAACCTGATAATGAGTTACCGCCTCTTTGCCATAGGCTCCATCTGGAAAAACGTCCATTTGCAACCTATTTTTGAGCGATCTACCAATATGCCCTGTGATGGTACCTTGTTCTTGATCCAGGGTGCCCCATACTAAGGCGATGTATTGGCGCTCAGAGGTTTTGTCTGCAAACTGTTTGGAGAGATGCACCATGGCTTGGTCATTTTTGGCTACCACCAACAAACCAGATGTATCCTTGTCGATGCGGTGTACCAGACCAGGACGATCATCGGAATTCACAGGCCATTGAGCGCTGTGGTGCAGAAGCGCGTTGATCAAAGTACCTGAATAATTACCATGCCCTGGATGCACGACCATACCCGCAGGTTTGTTCACCACCATAAGGTCTGCATCTTCGTAGACAATGTCAAGAGGAATATCTTCCGCAATGAGTAAGTTTTCATGCGGGGGATGGGTAAACATGACTTGTATTTCATCATGTGGCTTTACCTTGTAATTGGATTTTACAGGTACCCCATTGGCCCAAATCATGTCCTCTTTAGCTGCTTGCTGAATTTTATTTCTCGTAGCTTTTTCGATTAAGTTCATTAAAAACTTATCGATTCTCAAAGGATTTTGACCTGCTGACACCAAAAAATGATGGTGTTGATGCAAAACATCATCCTCTTCTGGCTCTTCCCAGTGTGGATCTATCATTACTCTTCTAGGGGTTTGTTTCCATTGCCAACCACCAGGGTGAGTGAAGACATTTGGGGTATTTTCTGACCAGATTTAAGTGTTCTTCCTTGGTAGCGCACTTCGTATACCATATCGGTACCCAACGCATCGATGTATTCGATTTGTCCTACTTTAAATCCAGCGGCTGTTAATCGCGAAGTGGCATTGCGCAAGGTGACTTGTACCACCAAGGGTACAGCTACTTCTGAATAGCCTGCAGCATTCATATTTAAATAGATTTTTCGCTTTTCCTTCACCGAGGCACCAGCCACAGGAAATTGTTCGATTACACTGTAGGGAGGAAGGTTTGGATTGTATTTGGTAGAATCAACTACGGCATAGCGCAGATCCAACTCAGTCAATGCCTCAATGGCGGGCTCCAAAGCCATACCCGAAAGATCTGGGACGGTAATCTTTTGATCGTGATGGGTATCGTATTTGAGCCATTGCATCAAAATAAATGTCAGTACCACCAATAAACCAGCCGCGCGAACAGCCCATTTAAAAAATCCAAGATCGGTAAGCCAACGAATGATCTTCATCCTACATACAATTTGCGGCAAAGATATAAAACCTTTGCCTTGTGCCTTTTATTATTCCATTTCAGTTATTTTTATGGCAAATTTCTGTTATGAAGAAAAATATCGCCGTGGTGATGGGTGGATACACCAGCGAATACTCCATTTCGTTAATCAGCGGTTCTGTGGTGGTCAAGCACCTCGACAAAAACAAATACGACGTATATCCGGTGATTATGGAACAAAACGGCTGGAAGGTTGTTTTGGGACAAGAGGAATTTCCAATGGATAAAACGGACTTTTCGGCGGTGATTCACGGCAAAAAAATAACTTTTGACTGCGTGTTTAATGCCATCCATGGAAGCCCTGGTGAAGATGGATTGTTGCAAGGATATTTGCAGATGATCGGAGTTCCCCAAACAGCCTGTGATCCTTATCAAGCAGCTTTAACCTACAACAAGCGGGATCTATTGGCCATCACTAAAACCATGGGGATTCCCTGCGCTGCATCGTATATGCTTAATGAAGGGGATCCGATTGATGTGGCGGCCATAGAGCAAGCGGTAGGTTTTCCCTGTTTTGTCAAGGCCAACAAATCGGGTTCTAGCTTTGGAATTACCAAAGTATACCAAAAAGAAGATTTACCCAAAGCCGTAGAAATCGCCTACCAAGAGGACAATGAGGTACTCATAGAGGCTGCTTTAGTGGGCACTGAGGTGTCTGTTGGCGTCATTAAATTCCATGGCGAAACAAAAGTGCTGCCCATCACGGAGATCATCTCGGAAAATGATTTTTTCGACTACGAAGCAAAATACTTGGGCAAATCCCAAGAGATCACTCCTGCACGTATCACTGATGTGCAACAAAAAAATGTAACCTCCATAGCGGCTAAACTATACGATCGACTGAAACTGAAAGGATTTACCCGTTCAGAGTTTATTTTTGTGGGAGATATTCCTCATTTATTGGAAGTGAATACCACCCCGGGGATGACCGAGCAATCCCTATTGCCTATGCAAGCTAAGGCGGCCGGAATTTCATTGGAAGCGTTATTTGACAGCGCTATAAAAAATGCACTAAACCCATAACCCACTCATGAAAAAACGGACCGCTATTTTTCCAGGATCATTTGATCCGCTCACCCTAGGACATGTAGACGTTATTCAACGAGCGCTCCCGCTTTTTGACCACTTGGTTATTGCCATTGGGGTAAATTCAGACAAAAATTATATGTACTCGCTAGAAGAGCGGAAAAAAATCATCCAAGACACTTTTAGTGGAGTCAAGCACATTGAAGTGGTTCATTATGAGGGCCTAACCGTAGACTTTTGCCACAATATTGGTGCTCAATTTATTTTGCGTGGCTTGCGCAACCCAGCGGACTTTGAGTTTGAAAAAGCCATAGCCCACACCAATAGAGCGCTTTCAGATATAGAAACAGTATTTTTACTAACCGCATCGGCTACCTCATTTATCAGCTCATCCATTGTGCGGGATGTCATCAGAAACCACGGGAACTACAGTAAATTGGTTCCTCCATCTGTGATGCAATTCACTAAATAATCAATCTCCGAAAAGTATGCGGATGTTCGTGTACGATTTGGTCAGTGCTTTGGTGATTTGCTCTGGATTTTTCCACTTTACTTTTTCAATCCCTTCATCGAGTTGAGGCGTTAACGGCCCTGAATAGCTGGTGCGCATAGCATACCAAAACACCTCTTTTAATCGATATTTATCCTTGCGCTTAAACACGTGGTACGTGGTTAATAATTGGTTTTCAATTTTTAACTCCTTGACGCCAGTCTCCTCAGCAACCTCCCTCAGGGCACATACCTCAAGAGATTCACCTTTTTCAACTCTGCCTTTGGGCAAATCCCATTTGTTGTTTCTGTAGATAAAAAGGACTTCGCCTTGTTTGTTGGTCACTACACCACCAGCAGCCACTTCTCTTTTGATGCTTTTGCAGAATTTATTCAGGATTTCTGAATGATTGGGGTGATAGATATAAGCCTTCTTGATTTTACCTTCCATAAGCAAATCAATCGCCTCATTAATCGCCTCTGGATTCAACAAGAAGTACTTGTTATTGTTGATTTCAGACAGTTTATTTGTCAGAATGAGCGGAGCTTCATTCACAAAAACTTTATACATTTGTGCCTATGATTTTACATCCAGAAACAGCGCGTAAAACAGCTGACCTCCTATTGCAAATAAATGCAATTAAATTGAATCCCGGAAATCCTTTTTTATGGGCTTCCGGATGGAAATCCCCCATCTATTGCGACAATAGAATCATGCTTTCCCACGTAGTCGTGCGCACGTATGTGGCCGAGCAGATGGCCCAACAGATCAAAAACACCTACCCCAATGCTCAAGTAATCGCCGGAGTAGCCACCGGGGCTATAGGCGTGGGTATTTTGGTCGCCCAGATACTCTCACTTCCATTTGTGTATGTTCGTCCCGAACCGAAATCACATGGCCGAAAAAACCAAATCGAGGGCTCGTTAGAACCAGGTTCGTCCGTTGTGGTAATCGAAGATTTAATCAGCACGGGGAAGAGCAGTTTGTTGGCTGTTGACGCATTAAAGGCCTCAGGAGCTGAAGTGTTGGGTATGATCGCCATTTTCACCTACGGTTTTGAACACGCCCAGCAGGCCTTTGACGCACAAAAAGTAACACTGAACACATTAAGTGACTATGCACACCTTATTGAAAGTGCTTTGGCACAGGGTGTAGTAGACCATAACGCACATCAAACCCTCCTTGATTGGAGAAAAAATCCAGCCCAGTGGGGTCAATAGTATGCATTTAGAAAGTCCAGAAATTCAGTTGCCCAAAAGCGCAGAAACCGTTTATACTTTTTTGTCTCAGCCTGACAATTTTGGGCCTTTGATGCCGAGTAACACGTCTAAATTTGAGGTGCTCGACGAAAAAACATTTGTTTTTGCCTTAAGTGGCATGCCGGAAATCAAACTCCGTTTTAAAGAGGGCACTCCTTTTCAAGAAGTGGTTTTGGGTGCCGCTTCCGACAAACTTCCCTTTGAGCTTAAAGCCCATATCCAACAAACTGCCGCAGAACAAAGCCAGGTCAAGCTCACTTTTGACGGAGACCTCAATCCGATGATGGCCATGATGATTCAAGGCCCTTTAAACAGCTTTTTAAAGGCCTTGGTGGAAAACCTATCTAAGGTGTTGGGCTAAAAACCCAAGAAACTTCTTGAAGACCAAAAGACATCGGCTCCTGATTTACCTCAAGCACCAATTGTCCTTGTTGATCCGTACCAACCACGACCGCTTGAAACAAACCGAGTCGTTGGTGTTCAAACCAGTGGTGTGTGCCTCGTGCATACATGTATCGATGAAAAGCCTCGGTAATACGCTCTTCCTGCAGTACATTAAAATCATTCATCGCCTGGGTGACTCTATCCACCAAACTCGTCGTGATGGTCTCTAGGCTGTCCATGCGCAAACCTTCTAACGCCAACGAGGTCGCTTGAGTTACTGATCCAAAATCCTGTTGAAGAACATTGATGCCAATTCCGATGACTGAATAAGTAATGTTCTTTCCATGGAGACCGTTTTCAATCAAAACACCTCCTACTTTTTTGGTTCTGACAAATAAATCATTGGGCCATTTAAGTTGTGTATCGGTAAGTCCTAAATCCCCCAACCACTGCACCAATACCGTCGCTATGTACTGCGAAATCAAAAAGCTTTTCTCGACAGGAAATGCGGGCCAAGTCTTGTAAACACTCGCTGAAATATTGCTATTGGGCGACGAAATCCAAGTGTTTCCACGTTGTCCCCGGCCCGAGGTTTGGTTCGGCGTGGTCACCCAAGTATCCTCCATTAATTCCCCTTGAGCGATCAACGATTTTAAGTGATCACTGGTAGAGGGACATTGGGGCAAATCAATCCGATTCATCAACCTTGAGGTCAAATAATGTTCTGTTAAATTCAGCGGCTAAGAACGTAAAAAAATGGTAACTTTGCGAAAATTAAAACTCCTGGATGCAAAAGAATAAACCCAGTGTTGATGCACTATTGTCGCACATCATTGAAGGCATAGAAGCCCTAAAAGGACAAGACATCAGCATACTTGATCTCAGAGAGATCGACAATACTGTTTGTGACTACTTCGTAGTGTGCAATGGAACGTCTAACACCCATGTGAATGCGATTGTAAACTCCATTCAAAAATTGGTCAGCAAATCCCTGAAAGACAAGCCCTGGCATGTCGAAGGGGCTCAAAATGCGGAATGGGTACTCATGGACTATGTGCATGTGGTTGTCCACGTTTTCCAAAAACACATCAGAACACATTACGACCTAGAGAGCTTGTGGGGTGATGCCAAAATCACTCTGTTGCAAAGCGCTCAAAATCCCTCTTAAATTATGGCTAAAGAAAAACCTACGCCCAAGAAACCTAAATTCAATATTTGGTGGATCTACACCATTGTAGCCATTGGCTTGCTCGGTCTTCAGTGGCTGGGTAGTGCAGGGTTTTCTAGCACACAAAAAACCTCCACCTATGAACTGCGATCATTCCTGGAACAAGGAGATGTAGCTAAGATTATCGTAGTCACCAATACCAAACAAGCTAAGGTTTACCTTACCCCTGAAGCGCTTAAGCAAGAGCGACACAGCAAAGTAAATTCCCCGTCTTTTGGCTTGGGAGCTGGAATAGGACATCAATACGTCATTAATTACGGAGACTTACAAAACTTCGAAAATGAAGTAAAAAAAACCATTTCAGAAAATCAATTGACTACTGGATTGGATTACGAAACAGAATCCAACGTATTTGGAGACCTACTGCTCAGCATTCTTCCTTTTGTGTTGATTATCGGAGTGTGGATATTTATCATGCGCCGAATGTCTGGTGGTGGTGCCGGTGGTGCCGGTGGTCAAATTTTCAATATCGGAAAATCAAAAGCCAAACTATTTGATGAAAAATCAGACACCAGAACTTCATTCAAAGATGTTGCAGGACTTGAAGGGGCCAAAGAAGAAATTGAAGAAATTGTGGAATTTCTGCGAAACCCTGAAAAATACACTTCTTTAGGTGGCAAAATCCCTAAAGGCGCCCTATTAGTAGGCCCTCCAGGTACCGGAAAAACATTACTAGCCAAAGCAGTTGCTGGCGAAGCTAAGGTTCCTTTCTTTTCTTTATCTGGATCTGATTTTGTTGAAATGTTTGTCGGCGTTGGGGCCTCAAGGGTTCGCGACTTGTTTAAACAAGCCAAAGACAAATCTCCTGCCATCATTTTTATCGATGAGATCGATGCTATTGGTCGGGCACGGGGTAAAAACAACATCACTGGATCGAATGACGAACGAGAAAACACACTGAACCAACTACTCACCGAGATGGATGGTTTCGGCACCAATACCAATGTGATCGTTTTGGCGGCAACCAACCGGGCAGACGTTCTCGATAAGGCGTTGATGCGCGCTGGTCGTTTTGACAGACAGATCTATGTAGATCTACCCGATCTAAACGAACGAAAAGAGATTTTTGAAGTGCATTTACGTCCGATTAAAACCGCTGAAACCCTGGACTTGGACTTTTTGGCCAAACAAACTCCTGGCTTTTCAGGTGCTGATATTGCCAACGTCTGCAACGAAGCAGCGTTAATCGCTGCCAGAAAAGAAAAGAAAGCCGTCACTAAGGAGGACTTTTTGGATGCCGTAGATCGTATTGTAGGTGGTTTAGAAAAGAAAAATAAAATCATCACTCCGGGAGAAAAAGAAACCATTGCCTACCACGAGTCAGGTCATGCTACGGTCAGCTGGTTGTTAGAACATGCGGCGCCTTTAGTCAAGGTGACTATTGTTCCCAGAGGTCAGTCTTTAGGTGCAGCTTGGTATTTACCTGAAGAACGGCAAATTGTACGCACAGAACAAATGCTGGACGAAATGTGTGCTACCCTAGGGGGAAGAGCTGCTGAACAAGTGGTGTTTGGAAAAATTTCCACTGGTGCTTTAAGCGACTTGGAAAAAGTAACCAAACAAGCCAGAGCGATGATTACCGTTTATGGATTAAACGAAACCCTGGGAAACATCACTTATTACGATTCCTCTGGACAGAGCGAATACGGATTTACCAAACCCTACAGCGAAGAAACCGCTCAAGTGATTGATAAAGAAATATCTTTACTCATTGAATCCCAATACCAAAGAGCCATTGAACTTCTCACTAAGCACAGAAGTAAATTAGACGAGCTAGCTCAGCGATTATTGGAAAAAGAAGTTATATTTAAGGACGATTTGGAAAAGATTTTTGGACAACGCCCGTTTGAAAAAAATACCGAATCAACTGAATCAGTGGAAGTTATTCATGAAAAACCAATAGAAGAGCCGTTAACGGAAGGAGATCATTGAACTTATTTGACAAAATATTTGGCGCTAAAAAACAGGTGAGTCCCTCAGAACAGGAAGAGCGGAGTGCCTATATGCCAGATATTGCGTTGCCGACAGATGAAAAATTTGCTGTCGAGTTTAATAAGAATGGAGGTAAGTTTCTCTACTGCACGGAACTCAGTGAAGTTTATGACATGCTCGATAAGATTATCATCGAGCAAGGTTGGCAGAGCGAACCTTTTTTCACCACCGATAAAAACTTGATTTCTATCTGCCAGTCTAGAGAAATTCCTTTTTGTAGTGACATTACCTCACTGGTTTTTTTTACTGGATGTGAGTTTTTAATTGCCCATAACGGTTCCATATTGATGAGTGAAAAACAATTGGGGGATAAAAAAATTGTGGATTTGCCTGATCATATTGTCGTTTTTGCCAAGACCAGTCAACTAACTCCTCAGATAAACGATGGACTTTATCAAATCAAACGCAAATACGATCGGATTCCCTCCAACATCACTGCATTAAAAAACTTCAAACTACAAGGGGCTGACATACCGGAATTTTTAAGCTACGGAAGCCCGATCAAAAACGTTTATCTTCTGCTTTTAGAGGACCTGTAAATGAAAAATGCCCTTAGAAGATCATTGACCGGCTTGGTCTACGTGTGTTTGTTGCTTGCTGCGGTATTTTTAAACTCGGACGCTTTTGACTTCCTGTTTATGTCCTTTGGACTGGCCTGTATTTTTGAGTACAAAAAACTCAGTAAAATCAGGGGTTATCTGATTTTTGCCCTATACCTTTTGTTGTGGTGGGCCTATATCTATCTACTCCACGACCCCATCTCACCTTGGATTTTATTGATCGCTACATTAGCGATGAATATCAGGCTGATCGTCTACCTGTTTAATACCACCAAAGACAAAATGCCTGAAAGTCATCGTTTGATCACTGGGCTGCTTTATGTCGGTGGTGGCAGCATTTTTTTGACAATGATTCCCTACAGAACCCAGGGGTTTGACTCCATACTCATCGCGGGTATATTCTGTGTGATCTGGGCCAACGATACCATGGCCTATGTCACGGGTAGTTTGTGGGGCAAAAATAAATTATTTCCCAGTGTGTCGCCCAACAAAACAGTTGAGGGAGCCATTGGAGGGTTGATTTTCGGGATGTCTGCGGCCTATCTTTGCGGTCATTTTGGAGGTCCGCTCAGCCCTTTTCAATGGGGGATACTCTCTTTTGTCCTGATTGTGTCGGGTAATCTAGGTGATCTTTTGGAATCTAAATTGAAACGCGCCGCAGGAGTAAAAGACAGCGGCGCTATATTACCTGGACACGGAGGTATGTTAGACCGACTGGACAGTTTACTTTTTTCTGCCCCATGGGCTTATTTGACGTTGTTTATATTTGATTATGTTTCATAAAGAAGGACACTTGATCATCGGCATTAGTTTGGTGATCGCTATGGCATCTGTTTTGGGAATTGACTATTTGGCCTTGGAACCTATTTGGTTGTCCATGAGCCTGAAAGTAATGGTGTTGATCCTATTGATCATGATCCTGCAATTTTTTCGCAATCCCAAGAGAAGGGCTGCTCTAAACCACAACCACATCTTATCCCCGGTAGACGGTAAAGTTGTAGTGATTGAAGAAGTCATGGAAACAGAAGTGTTAGGCGATCAAAGAAAACAAGTGTCTATATTCATGTCGCCAATAAATGTACATGTCACCAGGTACCCTGCCAGCGGTGTAGTGAGCTACTCAAAATATCACCCTGGCAAATACCTGGTGGCCTGGCACCCAAAATCTTCTACAGAAAACGAGCGCACTACCGTGGTGGTTAAAACCCCAAAATTTGGACCTGTATTATACCGTCAAATCGCTGGCGCATTGGCCCGTAGAATAGTGAATTACGCCCAAGTTGGTCAGAAAGCCATTCAAGGGGAAGATGCCGGATTTATCAAGTTTGGATCTAGGGTGGATGTATTTCTTCCTCTAGATGCCGTGGTCACGGTCAAACTGGGTCAAAAAGTAAAAGGGGCAGAAACAGTTATTGCGATCTATCCAGACAAAGATCCGCTGGATGATTAACCAAGAGTTTGAAAAAGCGGTAGCTTCGATGTCGGAGCTGCCCGTTAAACTGCCTCCGGACACCATGCTCAAGCTGTATGCTTACTACAAAATTGCTACCGGTTTAAAGGTGAGTTTAAACGCCTTGGACCAAGGAGCACAAAGTATGATCGACGCATTTAAATCCAATGCGCTGTTCCAAGCCAGACATACCGACAGAGACCAAGCCATGCAACAATACATCGACCTGGCTCATCAGATTCAACAAGAAATCCTTAAAAATAAAGACTAACTCAACTGAGCGATACGCTGGCTGAGCATCTCAATTTTTTCCAAAGCATCTGACTGCTTTTTTCGCTCAAGCGCAAGGACTGATTCTGGGGCGTTTTGCACAAAACGTTCATTGGACAGTTTCTTTTCTACTGTAACCAAGAATCCTTGTGTATAGGCCAACTCATCATTTAATTTTTTGAGTTCTTCCACTGGATCTATTTGCCCCAACAAAGGAACAAAACACTCCGAGGACATCACCCTAAATGAGGCTGAACCCTCTGGGGCTTCCTCTACCCAGGTCACCTCTTCAACGTGGGCCAATTTAGTGATCACTGGCACCCAAGCCTTGGGGAATTGATCGTCAGCCAAAACACCAAGGGACAACACCTCTTTTTGAGGAATCCCATGCTCTTGCCGGATATTTCTCACCCCGGCAATTACCTCAGCGGCCAGCCCAAATGAGTTGGTGAGCTCCGTGTCAGTCGTGTATGGCTTAGGCCATTGACCTACAATCAGCGCCTGATCTTTGCTCCTTGGTTGGATGTATTGCCAGATCTCTTCGGTGAGGAACGGCATAAATGGATGTAATAATACCAGGTTTTGCTCCAACAAAGCGATCACAGATTCATAGGTGGTTTTGTCGATTGGAGCTCCATAAGCGGGCTTGATGATTTCCAGCAACCATGCGCTGTAATCGTCCCAAACCAACTTGTACAAGGCCATTAAAGCATCGGAAATGCGGTACTTCTCAAAATGATCCTCAATCACCGCCAACGCTTGATTAAACGCACCTCGATACCATTCAATACCCAGTTGAGCTGTTTCAGGTTGTGGGATTTCGGCTACTTCCCAGGACTGAACCAATCTAAATCCGTTCCATATTTTGTTGGCAAAATGCTGGCCTTGAGCACAAAGCGCTTCGTCGAACAACAAGTCATTACCGGCTGATGCGCTCAAAAGCAATCCGACGCGTACCCCGTCAGCCCCGTAATCTTCTATGAGTTTTAAGGCATCTGGAGAATTACCCAAGGATTTAGACATTTTTCTACGCTGTGCATCGCGCACCAATCCAGTGAGGTATACATTGGTGAAGGGCTTCTCCCCCATGTATTCATAACCCGCAAAAATCATGCGCGCCACCCAGAAAAACAGGATGTCTGGACCGGTAACCAAATCATTGGTCGGGTAATAATACTTTATTTCTGGATTTTCAGGATCTAATATCCCGTTAAACACACTGATGGGCCATAGCCAAGATGAAAACCAAGTATCCAAAGCATCTTCATCCCTTCTGAGATCATTGGCAGCCAGCTGAGCATTGCCTGATTTTTCTCGTGCAAGCGCTAACGCCGTTTCCAAAGATTCTGCGACTACATAATCCGTTTTGGCATCCCCGTAGTAATAGGCAGGGATTTGTTGTCCCCACCAAAGCTGTCGGCTGATGTTCCAATCGCGGATCCCTTCCAGCCAATGCTTGTAGGTGTTCTCAAACTTTTTGGGAAATAACTTGATCTCTTGGGTGTCCATAACCGCTTCAAGGGCGGGCTTGACCAAGGTATCCATGCGCAAAAACCATTGATCCGATAATCTGGGTTCGATTACGGCCTTGGTGCGTTCAGACGTACCTACTTTGTTTTGATGATTTTCTTTTTTTACCAAAAACCCGTGTTCCTCCAACCATTTGGCCACCGCTTTTCTAGCTTCAAAACGGTCCATCCCCTCGAAGGGTCCACCGTAACTGTTGAGCGTAGCATTGGGGTGAAAAATATCGATCAATTCTAGACCGTGCTTTTGACCGATGAGGTAATCATTGGGATCGTGGGCTGGGGTAATTTTTAAACAGCCAGTACCAAATTCTGGATCGACATATTCATCAGCGATCACAGGCACTTTTCGGTTGGTGATAGGCACCAATACCTCTTGACCGATTAAGTGGGCATATCGCGGGTCTTCTGGATGTACGCACAAAGCTGTGTCGCCCAAGATCGTCTCAGGCCGCGTGGTGGCTACCGTAATTTGATCCGATCCATCGGCCAGTGGATAAGAGACAAAGTACAACAGGCCAGATCTTTCTTCGTAAATCACCTCCTCATCAGAAAGGGTGGTCAAGGCCTCTGGATCCCAGTGAACCATGCGGTATCCCCGGTATATAAGACCTTTGTTGTACAGATCGACAAATACTTTAATGACCGAGTCAGACAGCTGAGGATCCATGGTAAATGCCGTGCGATCCCAGTCACAAGAGCACCCCAATTTTTTGAGTTGCTCTAAAATCACTCCACCGTATTTCTCCTTCCAAGCCCAGGCATGGGACAAAAATTCTTCGCGCGATAAATCGCTTTTTTCAATCCCTTGTTCCTTGAGTTGTGCCACCACCTTGGCCTCCGTGGCTATAGAAGCGTGGTCAGTACCTGGCACCCAACAAGCGTTGAACCCTTGTAGTCTGGCTTTTCTGATCAACACATCTTGAATGGTGTTATTGAGCATATGACCCATGTGCAGCACACCCGTAACATTGGGTGGCGGTATAACAATCGTATAGGGTGTTCTATGGTCAGGCGTGGATCGAAAATATCCGTTTTCCATCCAGTATTGATACCATTTGCTTTCGGCTTGTTGAGGGGCGTATTTTGAAGGTAATTCCATAAATAAAAAGCGCCAAGGGGGAAGCCCATGGCCACCACAAAAATATAAAAATCAACCCAGTCAATGGCAAATATTCCCGTTTGTACAATCAAGTCCACTTTGCTACCTTTGGGTAACAAAAAAAATCCCATGAAAAAACTATGGCTTACCGTTGTGCTAGCACTTTTTGCTGCACCGATTTGGGCGCAAACCCCTGTGATGAAATTTGCTCAAGACACCTTGGATTATGGCACCATTACCCAAGGGAGCAACGGGCTGAAAATTTTCAAACTAACCAACCAGGGCCAGGCCCCATTAGTCATCTCCGATGTGCGTTCCAGCTGCGGATGTACGGTGCCCAAAAAACCTACCGCTCCGATTATGCCCGGGAAACAAGGAGAAATTGAAGTCGTCTACGACACCCAACGCGTAGGCCCTATCAGAAAGACCATCTATGTCTACTCCAACGCAGGAGCAGAACCCAAGCAACTATACATTGTGGGTCAAGTCGACGCACCCAAACAATAAAATGCCGAAAATTTCATTTAAAGGGCAGCACATGCCCGAGTCTCCGATCAGAAAGCTGGCACCGTTTGCGGAACAAGCCAAAAAAAGAGGTGTTGAGGTCATACACCTCAACATAGGACAACCCGACATTCCAACCCCTGAATCCGCTCTAAAGGCGGTTAGAGAAGCCCAGGTGGAGGTGTTGAGTTACAGCCCATCGGAGGGCACTTTGGCCTACCGAAAAAAACTAGCCCACTACTATCAGGGAGTGAATATTCCGGTGGACGAGACTGAAATTATAGTCACGACAGGTGGCTCAGAGGCCTTATCGATTGCTATTGGTGTGGTTTGTGACGCCCAGGATGAGCTGATTGTACCTGAGCCGTTTTATGCCAATTACAATGGATTTGCCACAGCCAACAATGTAACAGTCGTTCCCCTTCCGACCCGAATTGAGGATAATTTTGCTTTGGGCAGCATTGAGCAATTTGAAGCACTCATTACGCCAAAAACCAAAGCCATACTTCTTTGCAACCCAGGAAATCCCACGGGTTATGTGTACCGTGAAGCAGAGCTAAGCCAAGTATTGACCTTGGCCAAAAAGCACGACATTTTTGTGATTGTGGATGAGGTATACCGAGAATTTGTCTACGGCGTCCCTTTCACTTCGATGCTCTCCTTAGCGGGGAGTGAACAGCATGTGATTCTGATCGATTCGGTCTCCAAACGCTACAGTATGTGTGGCGCCCGCATTGGCTGTTTGGTCTCCAAAAACAAAGGGGTGCTCGCCGCTGCGCTTAAATTTTGTCAAGCGCGCCTTTCACCACCCACCTATGCTCAAATCGCTAGTGAAGCAGCTTTAGAAACACCGCAAAGCTATTTTGAAGCGGTCAACCGTGAATACACCCAACGAAGAGATGTATTGATGGAGGCCCTAGCCAAAATCCCAGGAGTTCGTGTAGGTGCTCCCTCTGGTGCCTTCTATTGCATGGTTGAACTTCCAATAGCTGATGCAGACCACTTTGCTCAATGGATGTTGTCTGATTTTCAAGATCAAGGGCAAACGGTTATGGTGGCTCCTGGTTCTGGATTTTATGCTACACCTGGACAGGGAAAAAACCAAGTGCGCATCGCCTATGTATTGGAACAAGCGAGAATCAAGAGAGCCGTTGAGCTTTTGGCTATCGCTTTGACTCAATACCCACAAGCATGAAACCTCAGCCCCACTTCCCTTTAGCTACACTCAACACTTTGGGAATGCCCGCCTATGCTGCTTGGTATGTCCCTGTGGATAGTCAAAAAACCTTAAAGGAAGTATTGGATTTAAGGCTTCATCCCAAGGTTTTTGTGCTCAGCGGTGGCAGCAATATGTTGCTGACCCAGGACCTGGATGCACTGGTACTTCACGTGGCCATTAGAGGTATAGAAATCACCCACGAATCAGAGGATGAAGTGGTCCTCAAAGTAGGTGCTGGTGAAACATGGCACGATCTGGTCATGCATTGTGTGCACAATAATTGGGGTGGTCTAGAAAACTTAGCCCTCATTCCCGGATATGTAGGTGCCGCACCCATCCAGAATATTGGCGCTTATGGCGTTGAGCAAAAAGACTGTTTTGTTCGGTGTGGTGCTTTCGCTTTAACCGATGGACACGAACGAATTTTTGATCGTGAGGGGTGTCAATTCGGTTATCGAGATTCGATTTTCAAACGGGAAGTTCGAGATCAATACATGATTGGGTGGGTAGAATACCGCTTAACTAAAAAGAATCACGCCCTTCATCTATCCTACGGAGCGATTAGTCAAGTGTTGGAGCAAAACCAGATACACGCTCCGAGTATTGCAGATGTAGCTGATGCCGTACAGTCCATCCGCAGATCAAAACTTCCTGATCCAAAGATATTGGGCAATGCGGGTAGCTTTTTTAAAAACCCCATCATTCCTGCACAACAAGCTGCTGAACTAAACGCCCAGTACCCAGACCTACCCATATATGAAGCGGCAACTGGATGGAAGAAAATACCCGCAGGTTGGTTGATTGAACAAGCCGGATACAAAGGTTTTCGTCGAAATAATTGCGGCGTTTATGACAAACAAGCTTTGGTCTTGGTGAATCACGGTGGAGCTACAGGCGCTGAAATGTGGGCTTTAGCTCAAGAAATTCAAGAAGCCGTACGGGAAAAATTCGGGGTGGAGATTACACCCGAGGTGCCTATTTTTTAGAGGGGCGCGATTAATTTGTATCTTTGCACAAAGTATTTTTTATGAAGTTAGCTTTGGTAACTATTGGGCTTCTGGCCCTAGCATTTGCTGGTATCGCCATAAAAATATGGGCCAAAAAAGAGGGTAAATTTGCCGGCACTTGTGCGAGTCAAAGCCCCTTTTTAAACAAGGAGGGTGCTGCTTGTGGTTTTTGCGGGAAACTTCCCGAGGAGCAAGAATGTAAAAAAGATCAGGTATCCGCTTAAATGTCTGCCAAACAAACTCCTTTTGTCTTGAGTACAGCCATTGAGCAAGCCTGTCAAGGATCTCAAAAAGCATTTAGCGCATTGCTCCACCATTACTGGGGAGAAGTGTATTATTTCCAACTCAAACAAACCCAAAACGAATACGATGCCGAGGACATTTGCATGCAGACATTTGCCCAAGCCTTTGACAAAATCCATACTTATAAACCGGAGTACGCTTTTAATACTTGGCTGTTGACCATTGCCAAAAATCTGCACATTGACTGGTTGCGCAAAAGAAAGAATTCAGCTTTTGATCCGGCAGTTACTGACCGCGAACAATCCGCTAGGCAATTAGCGGATGAAAGTCCAACGGCTGAGGATGAACTGATCACTCAGCAAAATTTAGCGGCATTGCTCGCTGAACTGAAAAAACTAAAGCCCCATTACCAAGAGGCCATACAATACCGATTTTTCCAAGAGATGAGCTATCAAGATATGGCTGAATCCTTGGGAATTGAAGTCAACCTGGCCAAAGTACGGGTACTTCGGGCCAAACAATTATTGGCAGATTTACTAAAGACGAAACCTTAGCGACTAAATATCCCTGAATATTTGGACAGGGGTTTTGGGTGGTGTAATTTTGCGTAAAAATATTGGCCATGTCTACAGCCCCAACTACTGCTGCAACACCTGTACAAACCCATGTGGGTAAACCCAAATGGATAAGAGTTAAGCTGCCCACGGGTAAGAATTATACCCAACTCCGGGGATTGGTCGATCAGTATAAACTCAACACCATCTGTACCTCTGGCTCCTGTCCCAATATGGGCGAATGCTGGGGAGAAGGCACTGCTACGTTTATGATTTTGGGCAACACATGCACCAGATCCTGTGGATTTTGCGGGGTAAAAACTGGACGCCCTGATCAAGTGGATTGGGAAGAGCCTGAAAAAGTAGCCCAGTCCATTAAAATCATGGGCATTAAACACGCCGTGATCACCTCAGTAGACAGGGATGATTTAAAGGATATGGGATCTATTCTTTGGGCAGAAACCGTGCAAGCCATCAGGAGGTTAAATCCAAACACTACCTTAGAAACTCTAATCCCTGACTTTCAAGGGATCCACAAACATTTAGACCGTATTGTAGCGGTTGCTCCAGAGGTCATTTCCCACAACATGGAGACCGTAAAGCGTTTAACCCGTGCGGTGCGCATTCAAGCGCGGTACGAGCGCAGTTTAGAGGTGCTTCGCTACCTAAAAGAAGCTGGGGCCAACAGAACGAAAACTGGACTCATGTTGGGGCTTGGTGAAACTCGTGAAGAGGTGATTGAGACCTTACACGACCTGAGAGCGCATGAGGTAGATGTGGTTACTTTGGGCCAATACCTTCAACCTTCCAAAAAACACTTGCCCGTGGAAGAATACATTACTCCGGAGCAATTCAAAGAGTACGAAACCATCGGGCTTGAATTAGGTTTTAGACATGTGGAAAGCGGGGCGTTAGTTCGTTCGTCCTACAAGGCTCAAAAGCATATTCTTTAATAGGATACTGCCTGGTTCATCCATGAGGTGTGTGACACCAACAGCATACCAGTTTTCGTACAATCCATGCCACTTCACCGAATCCTTTTCGGTAGTCAAGACACAACGTCCTCCCAGGGTTTGAAAATCAGACGCACTATAGCTGTGGTGGTCGTTAAATGACCTGTGCTCTCCGTTCCATCCCAAGGACTTGAGGTGCTCAACTAGTGGGGCTGGATCTGCAATACCAGTGAATAGCACCGGATTTTGCAGCAGCAAATCCGCCAGTGTGCGTGTGCCTAAAGGCCCTGAAACAGTGGAGCTATAGCTCAACTGTGCAAACAACAAGGACTGACCTTTCTGTACCTTCATCGCAGCACGCCATTGTTTTTGGGTAGACTGATCGGGGAAATCAGGGGATTTAGTCACGATGATCACTTCGGCTCTTTGGGCAGCGGATCGGATATCCCTCAGTGAACCCCAGGGAAAAAGATGATCTCTGTGATAGGGCTTGTTCCAGGTCGTGAGCAATATATGGGCATGAGGCACCAACGACCTGTGTTGAAAGGCATCGTCCAGCAACACCAAGTCAGGCTTAATATGGTGTTCTAAAAACCTCATTCCGGCTACCCGTGAAGCGGAGCATACTAAGGCCACATCGGGGAACTTACGGCGCAAATCAGCGGCCTCATCCCCCAACTCATGGGGACCATCTCCTAGTTTCGCGTGCCACAATCCTTTGGTTTTCCTCCCATATCCGCGAGTGAGCACCGCTATTTTAAGATCTTTGGGCGCCGTATGAATCAAGTGTTGAACCATGGGGGATTTGCCGGTGCCACCCAGACTCAGGTTGCCTATGACCATACTAGGGGTGTTAAACCTGAAGGTAGCAAACACACCACAATCGTAGGCTGCATGCCTGATGCGCAACACAATACCGAGCAAAGCCGCCCAAGGGGCTGTCCAAATCGTACGGAGGTTCATGCGACAAATCTAGAATAATTATCTTTGACAGACTAAATCAATCCATGAAGGTTCAAGACATTGCCCAACTACTCGATCAACTAGCCCCACTGGAGATCGCCGCTGATTTTGACAACACAGGTTTACTGGTCGGAGATCCCGATGCATCGGTGGAAAAAATACTGGTGGCCCACGATGCATTGCCCGAAGTGGTGTTAGAGGCCCAACGACTAGGATGCTCCTTAATCGTCGCCTTTCACCCCATTATATTTACGGGACTTACCCACATCAACCCCAATGATTATGTGGGTAAAGCGGTTACTCTAGCTATAGCGCACAAAATAGCGATCTACAGCATGCATACCGCATTAGACCAAGTAATTCACGGAGTAAATGCTCCATTGGGTGAAGCACTGGGGTTGATTGACAGAGAGGTATTGGCCCCCACCAGCGTACACCCCATCCAAGGTTCCATTGGATTTGGGCAAATAGGCACCTTACCTCAAGCGCTTTCCGAAATTGATTTCTTGGCTTTAGTGAAACGCCAATTAGGGACACCTATGGTCAAACATAGTGATTTAACCCATCGAACGATCCGACGAGTGGCTGTTTTGGGAGGCAGTGGAGCTTCTGGTATACATGCAGCTAAGGCACATGGTGCTGACGCTTTGGTCACCGGAGATTTAAAGTACCACGACTACTTTAAGGCCGAGGGAAAAATACTGCTTATCGATGCTGGGCACTATGAGACAGAGCAGTTTACAAAAAAGCTAATAGTTGACTTTCTTAAGAAAAAAATCCCTAATTTTGCCATCATTTTATCGGACACAATTACAAATCCCATCAAGTATTATTGATCATGACCAAAAAGAGCGAAGTAACCGTTGAAGAAAAGCTAAGAGCATTGTACGACGTGCAGTTAATCGATTCAAGAATTGATGAAATCCGCAACGTACGAGGTGAATTGCCTCTTGAAGTAGCGGACTTAGAAGATGAAGTACAGGGACTCACTACACGACTTGATAAACTCAAGTCTGATTTAGACAGCATCACTGATCAAATCGCTGAAAAAAAGAACCTGATTGAAACTTCCAAAGCAGCGATCAAAAAATATACCGAGCAACAAAAAAATGTGCGCAACAGCAGAGAATTCAATGCCTTGAGCAAAGAAGTTGAATTCCAAGAACTTGAAATCGAATTGGCTGAAAAGCACATCCGAGAGTTTAAAGCGCAAATCGAGCACAAAAAAGAAGTCATCGAAACTTCTACCGAAAAACTAACGGAGCGCACGGAACACCTCAACCACAAAAAATCTGAACTCGATGCAATTCTAGCTGAGACAGAAAAAGAGGAAAAAGCCTTAGTGACCAAGTCTGAGGAGCTTCAAACACAAATCGAAGAGCGTTTATTGGGTGCATACCACCGTATAAGAACCAAAGTAGTCAACGGCCTAGCCGTTGTGGCTATCGAGCGTGGAGCCTCAGGTGGTTCTTTCTTCACTATCCCGCCTCAAGTACAGGTGGAGATCGCTGCGAGAAAGAAAATCATTACCGACGAACACTCAGGCCGTATTTTGGTCGATTCGGTTTTAGCTGATGAGGAGCGCGAAAAAATGGAAGCTTTTTTTGCTACCCTGTAAATAGACTTAGTCTTAAACAACAATACAAAAAAGGGGGACCGCTGCGCGGTCCCCCTTTTTTGTAGGCTATGAATTCAATTACTCTAAGATTCCGTCAACAATACCGTAGGCGATAGACTCTTGGGCGTCCATCCAATAATCACGGTCAAAATCTTTAAGTACTTTCTCAACGCTTTGACCGCAGTTTTGCGCTAAAATCTCTGCGCTCAACTGTCTGGTTTTGATAATTTCTTTGGCTTGAATTTCAATATTTGACGCTTGTCCTCGAGCACCACCACTGGGTTGGTGAATCATTACCCGAGCATGTGGTTGGATAAATCTTCTACCTGGAGCACCTACGGATAACAAAATAGACCCCATAGAAGCAGCCAATCCACTGCAAATAGTAGAAACGGGGCTCTTTAGGGATTTAATGGTGTCGTAAATAGCAAATCCAGAAGTTACATAGCCCCCTGGACTGTTGATGATTAATTGTATTTCTTCCTGTCCGATCGCATCTAAATAAAGGAGGCGATCGATGACGTGTTTGGCTGAATCGTCATCTACCCCACCCCACAAAAACACTTTTCTCTGATCGAGCATGGCTTGATCTAACTGATCTTGAATTCTACCTTTTTTAGTACTCATGGAAATTTATTATTGAATTTCAAAGGTACATAAAACCGAGGGATCATAAAAAATCAACGGGCAAATCACCGCTGTTTTTTATCTATTTTTACACACTCAAAAACATGGAATGAAATCACTTGGGCTGATCTTAAGGCACCGCAGATATTTTGCACCAGCCTGGGCATTTATGAGCTTGAACTTGGTCTACGGCACATGGGCTATCTACATACCCACCATCAAGGCACAGCTTCAGATCGACAAATCATCGTTGGGCATCGCTATTTTTTTTATGGCCATGGGTTCCTTTTTGATTTTACCCATCGCTCCAAAAATCAATGATTACCTAGGTTGTGGTAAAGCGACTACCTGGGGGATTTTGGCTTTGGGCTTGTTGGGCATACTCCCCTTTATAGCCCCCTCCTACCCATTTTTATTGGGTGGGTTATTTTTATTAGGCGCTGCACAAGGTTTTTTAGACATCTCCATGAATGCTACAGTGGCAGAAATTGAACGCAGAGATCAAGTCACTTTGATGACTGCCATGCATGGTTTTTTTAGTCTTGGAGGTGTTTTAGCTGGTTTGGGAACATTTGCCATGGCTTGGTTTACTCATGCGTATGAGCACATGGCGCTGTTGTTGGTGTTGATGATTTTAGTCAACCTATTTTTCTTTGGCGCTTACAAAGACATTACTAGTGAAGTAAAAAAAGAAAGTGAGTTTTCCTTAAAATACCTAAAACCCTTACTGCTATTAGGGATCATTTCATTTGTGGTCATGGGAAGTGAGGGGGCTATAGTGGATTGGAGTGGACTATACCTTCAGGAAATTGTGCAATTGGAAAACCAATGGATAGGCGCTGGATTTTTAGGGTTTTCCATAGCCATGACTACAGGTCGATTTTTTGGTGATGGCATCAGCCAACGTATTGGATCGGAAAAGATACTGGCCTTGGGGGCTGCAGTAGCCACTTTAGGTTATTTAGGCGTCCTTCAAGACCAATTCTTTTGGAGCATCAGTGGGTTTACCGCCATTGGACTTGGACTATCCGTAGTTATTCCTGAACTGTTTCGCATGGCTGGCCGACAAAAAACGATTAATCCGAGTAAAGCTATGGCCATCGTTGCTGGTTTTGGGTACAGTGGGTTTTTAACCGGACCCGTAATATTAGGCTTTATAGCGGAAGGATTTGGGCTGCGCACTAGTTACTATAGCTTGTTGGGAGCTGTAATCGCCGTATTCTTTACCGCCGTGTTGCTGATCACTAAACCAAAAGAATAGACATGCACTTTCTACCTCCAGCTATAGAAGCTTACGCGCAATCACACAGTGAGGAAGAGCCCGCATTGTTGGCTGAACTCAGAAGAGACACCCATCTAAAACATATTCAACCCCGAATGCTCTCAGGACATTTTCAGGGAAGACTCCTCTCTGTGCTGTCAAAAATAATCAAACCCAAAACGGTATTGGAAATCGGCACCTATACCGGTTATTCGGCCCTGTGTTTGGCAGAAGGATTGCCCGATGACGGTATCCTGCACACCATAGAAGTCAATCCTGAACTGAGAAAAATCCAAGAAGAGTACATAGCGCGAGCAGGTTATCAAAATCAAATTATACTCCATACGGGTGACGCCTTAGCGCTTATCCCTCAACTTGACATCGAAATTGATCTGGTATTCATCGATGCAGAAAAGAAAAACTACCGCGCGTATTTTGACGCTGTGCTGCCAAAAATGAAATCCGGAGGAGTGTTGTTGATTGACAATGTTCTGTGGACAGGAAAAGTTGTTGAGCCCTTAGACCCCAAGGACAAAACTACGGAAGCGTTAATGTCGTTTAATCAATTTATGAAGGAACACCCGAGCTTGTCCACGGTGCTGATGCCCTTAAGGGATGGATTGACGATGAGTTTGGTTCGCTGATTAAAAATTGCGCTTCATCGACCCAGGAACTTCGGTAATCGACTTTTTCACCTCATCGATTTCCTTTTGAATATCTTGAGTGATTGAGGTATCTACACCGTTTTTTTCGGCTGTTTTGTATATCTCTTTTTTGATGTCTTCAGTGGCATCCTTAAGCTGCCTCATTCCCTTGCCTAAGTTTCTGGCAATCTCTGGAATCTTGTCAGCACCAAAGACCAACACCACGACAAATAGGATAAAAAATATCTCGGCCCCGCCGATAAACCAAGGAATAAACATGAAGCAAATATAACAAGTTCCCCGTTGATGACTTAAAAAAAACGCTGCCTTTTTGGGGCAGCGTTTTTAGTTTTGTTCAAGTCAAATTAGTTTTTGATTCCTTGTTTGAACTGGTCAAACTCGGACTTAGTCTCTTTTTTCGGCCAGCTGTTGTTGGAGGTATCGATATCTGCTGTTTCCAATAATGGATCGACAACGATCCCAACAATTTCTTTTTCAGAAGACACAACGCGTTTCACCTCGAGATCGTTCTTTCTCCAGATCTCTGCAGGGTACTTAATGGTTTCTTTTGTACCGTCTGCGTAGCTGTACTCCACAATTAACGGCATAGGAATTCCTCCTGGTTTTTCAAAAGACACCTCGTAGAAATACTTGGGATTTTTCAACGCTGCGCGTTCTTCAGCGCTTAAGGCATCCATAACGAATTCATTCAACGTTTTAGCAGAGTCCATCGGAGAGGCTCCTTTTAGTGAAGGATCAAAATCTTCACTGGCTTCATCGACCAAATAAACCAATGGAGGAAGATCAGCTTCAGTCAGGTTGTTTTCCTTCATATACGCTTTCATTTGTGCTGTTGGCTTATCGGTAACATAGTACTTTTTCACGCCTTTTACACCCATATCCACATAGTCAGTAGAATAAAACCAACCTCTCCAGAAATAATCTAGATCTACGGCAGAAGCATCTTCCATAGTTCTAAAGAAATCCTCTGGAGTTGGGTGTTTAAACATCCAACGCTGCGCATAGGTTTTAAATGCTTTGTCAAACAACTCACGACCCATGACTGTTTCTCTCAATATGTTCAAGGCTGTAGCTGGTTTGGCATAAGCATTGGGCCCTAGTTGATAAACGTTTTCTGGGTTAGACATGATGGGGGCTATGGTACTTTGATCACCGGCCATGTAGGATACAATCGCCGATGGTTTTCCACGTCGGGAAGGGTATTCTTTGTCTGAACCTAAGGCTTCTGGGTAAGCTTCACCAAACTCTTGTTCTGCTAAATACTGCATAAAGGTATCCAAACCTTCATCCATCCAACCCCACTGACGCTCATCTGAGTTGACGATCATCGGGAAGAAGTTGTGTCCCACTTCGTGGATGATCACACTCATCATTCCGTATTTTACTCGGTCGGAATAGGTGCCATCTTTCTCGGGACGGCCATAGTTCCAGCAAATCATGGGGTACTCCATACCCTGATTTTTGGCGTGAACCGAGATCGCTTTGTGGTAAGGATAATCAAAGGTATACTTTGAATAGGACTTCAAGGTAGAAGCCACTACTTTGGTCGACCAGTCTTCCCAAAGCGGATTTCCTTCTTTAGGGTACATAGAAACAGCCATTACGGTGCGGGCACCAAACTTAACAGCCATCATGTCTAGAATAAATTTTCTAGAGGTAGCAAATGCAAAGTCACGTACATTTTGAGCGCGCAATTTCCAGGTTTTGGTGTCGGTGGCAAATCCTTTTTCAGCAGCCTCAATTTCTTCTTGAGTCACAATGACTACAGGGGTATCAAAAGATTTTTGGGCTTGTTCAAATCGGCGCATCATCTCTTTGCTGTACACCTCTTTTCTGTTGACCAATTCACCGGTTCCGTCAAGCACGTGGTCAGCTGGAACGGTAATGTCTACCTCATAGTTACCAAAAGGAAGGGCAAATTCACCACTGCCCCAAAATTGATGGTTTTGCCATCCTTCTACGTCGCTGTACACGGCCATTCTTGGAAAAAACTGGGCGATTACATAAGCGCGGTTACCGTCTTCAGGGAAAAACTCATAGCCAGATCGAGCTCTGTTTACCGTATGGTCAGGGATGTTGTACCACCACTTTACGGAGAAACTATAGGTGCCTTTTGAGGCCAAGGCCACAGGAAGATCAACGCGCATCATGGTTTGGTTAATGGTGTAGGGCAATGCCTTACCAGTGACATCCTTGACAAATTCAATATTAAAGCCTCCGTCAAAGGGTTCGCTCAAGTATGCTTCAGTAAATGAAGCCGCTTGTTGAGCCAACGGAACTCCAGAACCATCCCTTAAGGGAGATTTTGAATCTTTGGCACGAACGTTTTGATCCAACTGAAGCCATAAAAACTCCAAAGCGTCTGGGCTGTTGTTGGTATAGGTAATGGTTTCTTCACCGTAGATGCGCGCATTTTTGTCATCTAAGGTGATTTTCATTTTATAATCCGCCTGCTGTTGGTAGTAATCAGGGCCTGGAGCACCTGAAGCAGAGCGATAGGTATTGGGGGTAGCAAACTCCTGATACATTTGTCGGAATTTGTTGGTGTTTTCATGCCCTGGTTGACGACTTGGCGTCGAAGACTCTTGACCAGATGCCGTGGCAAATACCAGTGCACTGAGTGCTAGTAAGGTGTATTTGATTTGTTTCATTGTCGAATTTGATTTATGAGAGGTGAATTTACTGAATTTTTATGTGTCAATCTGCTTGTGGTTAAAATTCCTGAACTGTTTCCGGGCGATCTCGATCGAGCACCGTACTGCTTTTCTTTCCATTTAGGTATAAATGCACCACATTCTGCTGTTCTTCAAACAAATCCATCAATACTCTGTTTTGTACCGATAGCTGTTTTGTCTGTTCCCAGTTGTCAACAGAAAATTCTATAAACAAAACAAATACATCGTTTTGTTCTTTAAGTCCCAAAAGTTTCAACGGGAGAATTTTTCCATCGCGCTTGACCACAAAACGCTGAGAGAGGTATTTTTCCAATAGCCCCTGTGCTCCTGGATGCTGCTTAGGGGTTAACCAGTCTGCCGTGATTCCATACCGATCCTCCATGAGCTGCTCCAGATCATCCATAAAGATTCTGGAAGTCACTTGAATGGTTTTGTCTGCTGAACTGTACCTGATTTCGGAAACGCTCAGGTAAAACTTGTGAAAACTCGATAGAGCTAGCCAAAAAAACAACCCCACAAAGAGGTGGGTCAACCATGGATGATACTTCATTGTTCGGTATTAGGGTTTAAAAATAGAGTGCTTTTACGGTCCCAGTAAGCCCATAGGGCCAATCTGTCTTTACTGCGTGCTAAAAGGATAAATTCTGGATCCTGTTCACAGTAGTAGAGAAACTCCTCGATTCGACTTTGGGGAATACCCCATTGCTGGGTGAAAATAGAATCAGGTGCCCAGCCAGCTGTTTGCTGAGTAAGTGCGTACCTGCGGTCCCGTTCTAAACGTTGTTTCAGCATTTTTGTTCGGCCGTTAAGCGCGTTAAGTATCGGATTTAATGGAATAATGCCTCCGCCGGTTGTTGCCTCAAAAAGCAATCGTTCTGTTTGGGTTTTGGGCAATACGTATCGATTGGGCAAGGCAAGACTGTACTTAGATACCTCAGGTGTCGTTTTAATTTTTGAGGCATCTAGCTCTAATTGACCCGATAACCTAAACGGAAACACCACTACTTCATCCAAGCGAATGATACTGTCATATATCTGGTTAAAATCTTGTGCTTGAACAGACCAACTGGCGCAAAAGAAAATCAAGATCAATAAACCAAAAAATTTATTGGACATCCATCATGGCTTTAAACTGATTGCTCTGTGCTACCAAGAAATCAATAAGCTCAAACTCGTTTTTCTTCAACAACAATGATTGTGTGGGCACATGTTGGTCACAATACACTAAGAACTCAGGAATTAATGATCCTGGAAGTGCTAAATCCTGGGTAAAAAATGAATCGTCGTACACCCGAACCAATAGCTCGCTCAATTTGAGCTGTGGTCCTTGAGGTTGGTCTTCGGTTTTTGGAGCACCCCTGAGGAGTTTAAACAAAGAGACGAAATTAAGTCCATTTTGAAGTCCACGAACCGACATTGGCTGGGCTATATTATCTACAGTGGATCCACGATCAATTTCATAGTAATAGGACTTGAATTCCTCATTTTTGAGTTTGATGAAGGCTGTTTCGTTTTCAGGTCCCACGACCACCTCTTCCAAGGCGGTTACTTTTTCCGTAACCTCTACGACCAATCTACCGCGATCCAACGTTTGTTGATCAATGATAATGCGCGCCAAATTGTAGGACAAAGCCATAAAAACCAATTCATCACCAATACTTACAGGAAGCTCAAACTGACCTTGTTCATCAGTGATGGTGCTTGCATTGGATGTGGTGTTGATCACGTGTTCATTGGGAACATACTGACTCCTGTACAATACTTGGCCCTTGATCAATGTTGGGCTCTGGGCATAGACAGACAGGCTGATCAGTACACCCAACAGGAAGAAGTAGCGCTTCATAGAAATGGTTTATGGCACTAAAATAATTCAAAATGCCGAGTAAACTCCGCCAATTTGATTCGTTTCGGCGATTGGAGTGGCTAAAGTTTTGTTAATTTACACCTGATTAAATGAGCTATGGCCCACACCGCTAACTATCAATTACTACTGGCCAGTACGAGTACCATGCCTGGTGAGCGCTTTTTGGCCTACCTAAGCGAAGAACTCAATACCCTTTTTGGTCACACCAGAACCATCACTTTTATTCCCTATGCCAGACCATCAGGGATGAGCTGGGATAGTTATACCCGCCATGCCAGGCAGACTTTGGCTGCTTTGGGGTATTCGGTAAAAGGGATTCATCAATGGGAGAACCCATTGGACGCCATTCGAGAATCTGAGGCGTTTTTTACTGGGGGCGGAAATACCTTTGCTTTGGTGCACAGTTTACACGGATTTGGCTTGATGGAAGCATTGGCCAAAAGACTAGCTGAAGGCATACCTTACTTGGGATGTAGCGCAGGCACCAATATTGCAGGACTTAGCATGCAAACCACCAATGATATGCCCGTTGTTTACCCAGCTAGTTTTAAAACCATGGGTATTCTTCCTTTTAATATAAACGCCCACTACACCGAAGCCATTATCCCCAACCATCAAGGAGAAACACGGATGGGGCGAATCCAAGAATTTCAATCATTTAACCCCATTCCTGTGGTGGGTTTGGTAGAAGGTACTTGGTTAAGGGTGAACGGCCGCACCATTAATCTTGAAGGAAATGGACAAGCCAAAATGTTTACTCCAGACCAACCTCCTCAATTCATCGATCAAATTCCTTTTCATGCAGGACAAAACCATTGAAATTCGGACCATTAGAGCCCTGGAAACCTATGTAGTACGTCATCCAGTGCTCCGACCTGGAAGGCCCTTGGAAACCTGTGCCATGGGTGGTGATGATCGCCACGATACCATCCACCTTGGGGCATTTGATGTGGTGAATAATCAACTGATAGGAGTGGCCACACTTTTGGTGGAAAATAGTCCCTATTTCCTTGGCTTAAAAGGGGCACAACTCAGGGGCATGGCTGTACTTCCAAGTCATCACAGAAAAGGAATCGGAGCTGAGCTAGTCAGGGCCTTAGAAGAAATTGCGCGCCAGCGACATGATCAAATTCTGTGGATGAACGCCCGCGTCAGTGCGCAACTATTCTACACAACATTGGGCTATAAGGAGATAGGTCCTGTGTTTGAGATTGACTCCATAGGTCCACACTATGTGATGTACCGTTCCCTGTAAAGGAAATTTGTGTTTATTGTGGTAAAAATGAACCAGCAATAAAGAATGAATGTATTTTTGTGCTCTATTTTGCACTGTTTATCGAATAAAATTCCCTAAAATGAACAAAAAAGTATTATTGATGATCCTCGATGGATGGGGTGTGTCGCCAAATCCAGCCGTTTCCGCCATAGACCAAGCCAATACGCCATTTATCGATGGTTTATACCAAACCTACCAAAACGCCACCTTGCGTACAGATGGTATGCATGTTGGATTACCAGAAGGACAGATGGGTAACTCTGAGGTAGGGCATATGAACTTAGGAGCAGGAAGAATTGTGTATCAAGATTTGGCCAAAGTTAATTTGGCAGTATCTCAGGGAACACTAGCTCAAGAAGAAGTGATCAAAAAGGCGTTTAATTATGCTAAAGTCCAAGATAAACCGGTTCACTTTTTAGGATTGTTATCCGATGGTGGGGTACACGCGCACATAGAACACATCAAAGCGCTGGTTGATGCAGGAGAAGCCGCAGGGATTCGCGGGTACATTCACGGATTTACCGATGGACGGGACGTAGATCCCAAGAGTGGTGCGGGTTTTATCCAAGATTTATCCGACCACTGTGCGGGAAAAAAAACGCAATTGGCTACCCTAGTAGGTCGTTACTACGCTATGGATCGCGACAAACGCTGGGAACGCGTTAAAATCGCCTACGATGCACTCGTACACCACACAGGTACCTTTACCGATGATTTTGTCGGTTCACTAAAAGAGAGTTACCAACAAGGGGTGACCGATGAATTTATTCAACCCCTGATTTCAAATCAGGTACCCGAAGCAGATGCGCGAATCAAAGAGGGTGATGTAGTGTTCTTTTTTAATTTCAGGACAGATCGGGGAAGAGAATTGACACAAGTGCTTAGTCAGGAAGATTTCCACGAACAGAACATGCATAAAATGCAGTTATACTTTGTCACGTTGACCAACTATGACGAATCCTTCCAAAACGTTGAAGTGGTCTTTAATAAAGATAATATCGAAAAAACGTTGGGTGAAGTCATTGCTGACTCTGGCAAAACCCAGATTAGGATAGCCGAAACAGAAAAATATCCACACGTCACCTTCTTCTTTAACGGAGGTAGAGAAACGCCCTACGCAGGAGAATCCAGGATATTGTGTCCCTCACCGAAAGTAGCTACCTACGACCTTCAGCCAGAAATGAGCGCCTTCGACATCAGAGATGCGATCGTTCCTGAGCTCCAAAATGGAGCTGCAGATTTTGTGTGTTTGAACTTTGCCAATCCAGACATGGTAGGGCATACTGGAGACTTAGCTGCAGCCATCAAGGCCTGTGAGGTAGTGGATAGTTGCGCCCATTCCGTGATCGATGCTGCCCTGAGTCAAGACTACAGTGTCTTGGTGATTGCTGACCATGGAAACTGTGATACGATGATCAATCCCGATGGAACCCCCAATACCGCCCACACTACTAACCCAGTTCCCTTCATTTTAGTGGAGCGCGAAAAACGCGGTGTCAAGAGCGGTGTGTTAGGCGATATTGCGCCCACTGTTTTGGACTTGATGGGAATTCCTCAGCCCGAGCTGATGACTGGAAAATCATTATTGGTTTAAGACGCATATCGATGATTATACCCAAAAGCTCTGAAGAAATTGAGTTGATGCGCGAGAGCGCCTTGATCGTGTCAAAAACATTGGGCATGTTGGCCGGTGAAGTGAAGCCTGGTGTGACTACCCTAGCCTTAGATGCACTGGCCGAAACCTTTATCCGCGACCATGGAGCATTACCCGGTTTTAAAGGACTTTATGACTTCCCCAACACCCTGTGTATGAGCCCCAATGCCCAAGTTGTTCACGGAATTCCCAACAACAAGGCCTTGGAGGAAGGCGACATCATCTCCATTGATTGTGGCGCCTTAAAAAATGGTTTTTATGGGGACCACGCCTACACCTTTGCCGTTGGAGAAATCGATCCTGCTACAGAAAAACTATTGAAAATCACCAAAGAATCGCTGTACGTAGGTATTGAAGCCTTTCGCAAAGGAAACCGTACAGGTGATGTGGGCTATGCCATTCAACAATACACGGAAGCCCATGGTTATGGTGTGGTACGTGAATTGGTGGGCCACGGACTGGGCAGAAAAATGCACGAAGACCCCGAAATGCCCAATTACGGACGCAGAGGTCAAGGAAAGCAATTTGTCGAAGGGATGGTGGTGGCCATAGAACCTATGATCAACCAAGGCACACACCGCATCAAGCAACTCAAAGATGGTTGGACCATTTTAACCGCTGATGGGTTGCCCTCGGCACATTTTGAACACAACGTAGCTTTGGTCAATGGTCAGCCTCAATTGTTGAGTACCTTCAAGTACATCTATGAAGCATTGGGTATTTCGAGCGACGAAGAGAAACCATTTATTTCCGCTTAAATGAAAACTATTTTGCGTTGGGCCTTGCGTTTGATTCCCAGACCGTGGATGATTCAATTCAGCTATGCAGCGGCACCTATACTGGGCTGGTGGTATCGGGGAAATCGCTATGTTGACCCTATAGACCAGCGAGGCTATCGAAGTTTTCTGTCCTATGGTTACGGAAAAATGCGTGATCAAGTACTGGCACCCGGTACACTTTCCTTAGAGCGTCACCGACTGCTGTGGTTGTTTTTACAACAGAAAACAGATTTCTTCACCCAGCCCAGGACCCTGATGCATGTGGCTCCTGAACAGGCGTTTTACCACCGTTTTAAGGCCATGAAGCACCTTACAGTGACTTCAGTTGATTTGTACTCACCACTGGCAGATGTCAAGGCAGACCTGTGTGCCTTGCCGTTTGCAGACGATACATTTGATGTGATCTTTTGCAATCATGTACTGGAACATATTGCCGATGACCAAAAAGCATTGTCCGAAATGTACCGCGTGCTGAAACCCGGGGGTTGGGGGATTTTTCAAGTGCCCCAAGATTTATCCAGGGAGGTAACCTATGCCGATGACTCGATCACGGATCCCAAACAGCGAGCCAGCATATTTGGCCAGTACGACCACGTGCGTATCTACGGTAAAGATTACGGAAAACGATTGGCCCAAGCGGGATTTGACGTGGAAATGGTCGATTTTACCGCAACGCTTACCCCAAGTGATATTGACCGTTACCGATTGGCGCCTGGTGAGTTAATTCCCTGGGTACACAAGCCAAAAAGCAGTAGCTAACGGGTGCCAAACCCAGGCGTTTCCCAAGTCAGTAAACTTCCATCAGGAGCAGCATAAACGGCAAATACCTCCAAACATTCATCAACACGACCAGCGCACTGTTGTCGGGTGACCCAAGCTTGAGTGCGTTCTATACCCATAGCCATGAAGGCTGTAGCATAGGCATCAGCTGTGGCGCAATCAGGGGCGATAACACTGACGGCCAGCGTAGAAGAAGGCTGGGCTTTTCCTGTAATCGGATTAATCGTGTGGACAAACTTCTGACCAGTCACTGAATCCAACACAAACTTGCGGTAGTTACCCGAAGATGCCATAGCGCCTTTAGTCAAGGTAATGGTCCGTATAGGTTGTGATCGATCCCCAGAGGAGGGATCATCTATGCCAATACGCCAAAGACTGTTTTTAATCGTGTTTTTTCCCTTGACCAGAACTTCTCCCCCTACCTCAATTAAATAGTTAGCGTACCCTCTTTGATCGAGCATATAGCCCATTCGATCTATCGCATACCCCTTAGCTACAGCATTGAAGTCAAGATACATCCCCTTTTTTTGAAAAGAAACCTGGTTCTGCATATCGAGTAAGACCTGATTAAACCCAACCAGTTGGCGCAATGAGTCCATGATCGCTTCGCGATCTCCTGATACAGACTCCGGGCCAAACCCCCAAGCGTTTACCAAAGGACCTACGGTAGGATCAAAAAAACCTTCCGTATCCTCATATACACGCTGCGACAAACGAAAAACGTCGGCAAACATTTGATCCACGACTACTCCCTGTGCCCCATCGTTGATCCTAGAAATATCCGACGTAGGGTCATAGGTAGACAATGATCGATTAACGGAGTGAATCAAGGAATCTAATCTTGGTATCAGTTCAGGAGTTTCCTCGGCCAAGACGACTATATTATAGGTGGTTCCAAAAGCCTCTCCAGAAAACGTATACCGCTCTGTAGCCGGTTGACAGGAGAGTAATAAACAAAAACAAAAAAAACTAACGACCTGTTTCATAAGGGATCAGTCCCGTATATACTACGGTATATGGTTCATTGAGGTATAAAGGTAACGTAGGGTCTTGGGTATTTTGCAATCCTACACCGGCAAAAAAAGTTTCAGCATGAAACGTTTGGGCATGAGCATACATTTTATCCATCACGGCCAGCGGCAGTTCCGGGTGATCCGGGTAAGTAAACGCTTGAACCACCACAAATAGGCGTTTTCTGTCTTTTTCACAGACAAACTGAGGATGCTTTTTCAGTGTGCTGTTGACAGCAATAAACTCGTAGCCGAGTTCTTTGAGTGATTCCCCCACCAAATTCATGGCCAAATTATGGCGTTCTTGTTCGTCTAGTGCTTTCATAGTGCATAAAAAAACCGACAGTAAACTGCCGGTTTATTTTAGTTAACCTCCGAAATCATCGAAGCGTATGTGCTCGTCTGGAATGCCAAAGTCTTCACCCATTTTCTGAACAGCTTTGTTCATCATTGGGGGTCCGCAGAAATACAACTCAATATCTTCCGGATTCTCGTGTTTGGACAAATACTGGTCGATAACTACGTTGTGGATAAATCCAACAAACCCGTCACCAGGTGCTTCTAGATTTTCTTTGACTTTCCAGTTGTCCTCCTCCATAGGTTCAGAAAGGGCCAAATAGAACTTGAAATTAGGGAAGTCACGCTCCAAGGCACGGAAGTGATCTAGGTAGAATAATTCTCTTTTAGAACGACCACCATACCAGTAAGTGACTTTTCTATTAGTCTTTAGGGTCTTGAACAAATGATACAAATGCGACCTCATGGGAGCCATACCTGCTCCACCACCAACATACAGCATTTCAGAATCAGATTCATTGATAAAGAATTCTCCATAAGGACCTGAGATAACCACAGGGTCACCTGCTTTTAGACTGAAAATATATGAAGAAGCAATACCGGGGTTGACATCCATCCAACCGTTTTTAGCACGGTCCCAAGGTGGCGTAGCTATACGCACGTTGAGCATCACCTCTCGGCCTTCAGCCGGGTAAGAAGCCATGGAATAGGCACGGACCACTGATTCAGGGTTCTTCATGACCAAAGGCCATAAGTTAAACTTATCCCACTCGGCTTTAAACTTGTCCGGAGTTTCGTGTTCTTCAGGGTGAGCCGTGATGTCGATATCTGCATACTTTACCTCACAAACAGGAATTTCAATTTGGATGTATCCACCCGCTTTGTAGTCCATATCCTCAGGGATCTCGACGACAAATTCTTTGATAAAGGAAGCCACGTTGTAGTTGCGCACTACTTTTCCTTCCCATTTCTTAATGCCAAACACCTCTTCAGGTATGGTAATGTCCATATCCTGTTTTACTTTCACTTGGCAAGCTAGGCGAGCCCCTTCATTGAGTTCTCTCTTGGAAAAATGGGGAATTTCAGTGGGCAATGCCTCGCCACCTCCACTGTTTACATGACACTCGCACTGAATACATGTTCCCCCTCCTCCACAAGCAGAAGGCAAGAAAATTTTGCTGTTTCCCAAAGTAGACAATAGTGAGCCTCCAGAAGAAACTTCAATTTTTTTAGACCCATTAATGGTAATGGTCACCGGACCAGAAGGAGATAATTTCTCCTTGGTAAACAACAACAAAGCCACCAACATTAACAGCAGCACCAAGAAGGCGACTACAGTGATGGTTACGGTTCCGAAAGTACTTGCAGCTAACAACATAGGAATTAGTTTTCAGGGTTGTTTTGATAAGCCATAGGTGCAGGTGCTGCTTCTAAGGCTGGTGATTCAATAACACTGTCGACAACAACAGAGTCCAAAACCTGAGGAGCAACTGGGGCTTCTACAGGGGTGTTTTGTGCTACAGGAGCTTCATCTCCCCCAGTCAACATACCACCAAAGCTCAAAAAGCCGATCGCCATTAGACCAGTTAGGATAAAGGTAATTCCCAATCCTCTAAGCGGCGCAGGGATATTGGAATAGCGAATCTTCTCGCGAATAGCGGCAATCGCTAAAATGGCAAGAAACCAGCCAATTCCTGAACTAACACCATAGTTAAAGGCCAGTGCAAGACTGGGGATTTCTCTGGATTGCATGAATAGAGAACCACCCAAAATGGCACAGTTTACAGCGATCAAAGGCAAGAAAATACCCAATGAATTATACAGCGAAGGGGAGAATTTTTCCACGACAATCTCCACCAATTGAACCATGGTAGCAATGGTAGCGATAAACAAGATAAAGGACAAAAATCCAAGATCGTAATCGGCGTATTCAGGACCTAACCAAACCAAGGCACCAGAGCGCAAAAGGTAGTAGTCGAGTAACCAGTTTAGGGGAACCGTAACCGCCATAACGAAAATAACTGCTGCGCCAAGTCCTACAGCGGTGCTTACTTTCTTAGAAACGGCCAAATAGGAGCACATCCCCAAGAAGGTGGCAAACACCATGTTGTCAATAAAGATTGACTTAAAAAATAATTCTACGTGTTCTAACATGACAACTTGCGATTAGTGTTCGATCAATTTTGGATTTCTAGATCGCTGTACCCAAATAATGAGACCAACGATAATCAAGGCCATAGGAGATAACAACATAAAACCATTGTTCTCATAACCGAGGGCATAGAGGCCAGTTTTTGCAATAGGATCTCCCAAAACAGGGAAGCCTAAAAGCGTACCAGACCCAAGGAGTTCTCTAAAGAAACCTATAATCACCAAAATAAGGGCGTATCCAGCGGCATTTCCAATACCATCTAAAAAAGCGCGTTTTGGTCCATTGGCCAGTGCAAAAGCTTCAAAACGGCCCATGATAATACAGTTGGTAATAATTAAACCAACAAAAACCGATAGGGTTTTGCTCAGCTCGTAGGCAAAAGCTTTAAGCGCTTGGTCCACAACAATTACCAAAGCAGCGACCACCACCAATTGGACGATAATTCTGATCTTAGACGGGATGATGTTGCGCATCAATGAGATAACTACGTTACCCATAGCCAAAACAAACATCACCGAAAGCCCCATTACTATGGAGGCCTTGAGTTCAGCAGTAATAGCCAAAGCAGAGCAAATACCTAACACCTGAATAGTGATCGGGTTATTGTCAGCTAATGGATCTTTGAGTAAGGCTGCGTCTTTTTTATTGAGTAGTGCCATAATTACTGTACAGATAAGCTGTTAAAAAATGATTCGTATTTTTTGAGAGAAGAACTCAGCATAGCACTCAAACCGTTTCCGGTAATGGTAGCACCAGCCAAGGCATCTACTTCATTGTCGTATTTATCTTCGTTCACCGGATCGTTATTTCCTTTGGCTACCGTCACACCGACAATAGCGCCGTTTTTCTCAATAGACTCACCGATGAAATCGTCCATGAAATAACGCATCTTGATGTTGGCACCCAAGCCTGGAGTTTCTCCTTTGTGATCAAAGTAAGCTCCTTGAATCACCTTTTGGTCATCTACAGACACAAAGCCCCAAATAGCATCCCAAAGCCCTTTACCGCGCATGGGGACTATATAAAACTTCTTTCCGTCCTTCTCTCCTACGAACAAGGGTAGTCGTGGATTTTCTGAGGCTTCTTCGCGTTTCAAATCAATTAAATAAGCCTCTGGATCCTCCGTAACTTGACCGTTTTGAATCACAAATTGTTGGGTGATGTACGTTTCAAATTGAGTCTGTACCTCTGAAGTAGGAATAAACACCACGCTGCTTTCATCGTTGTTGTTCACCCCCATCGCGTACAAAATGTTTTGCATTTTCTCGAAGCGCTCATTGGTGCTGATTTGTTCTTTCAATGTAGAAGAAACAAAAGCGAGTAATGAACCTACGATCACCACCATAACCACAGCAAAGGCAATGGTGTAACTGTTTTTTTCTGTATTTATAGCCATTAGTGAGCGGTTTGAATGTTGGGTAAAGAGGTCGCGCGTTTTTTTCTACGGGCCACATTGGCGCGGACTACATAGTGATCAATGGTTGGGGCAAATACGTTCATCAACAATATAGCTAAGAACACGCCCTCTGGATAAGCTGGGTTGAATACGCGGATCAAGACTGAAATAAATCCGATAAAGAAACCGTAATACCACTTACCTAATTCAGTTTGAGCGCCCGTTACAGGATCCGTGGCCATAAAAACAATACCGAAGGCCAATCCACCTACAATCAAATGCTGCCAAAATGGGAAGCTCATCAAATCGTAAAACTTGCTGGTTTCCGTAATCCATCCTGCATTGACTACAGAATTGAAAATCAATCCCATGACCAAAGCACCAATAACCGCGCTGACCATAATGCGCCAGCTAGCAATTTTGGAATAGATCAAAAATAAACCGCCTAGTAGAATTAGGAATGTGGAAGTTTCTCCCACGGAGCCTGGGATAAAACCAAAGAACATATCCGATATAGAATAGGTGTACTCCCCTGCTTTCCCTTGGGCCAAATAGCCCAAAATAGTCTCTCCAGAAATAGCATCTGCGGTACCAGCGCGTTCTACAGCTTGATGTACCCATACCTTATCCCCGGACATCCAAGTAGGGTAGGCAAAAAACAAGAACGCACGAATGGTTAATGCTGGATTTAGGATGTTCATTCCCGTGCCTCCAAATACTTCTTTTCCGATAACCACACCGAAAGCAACAGCAATCGCCAGCATCCAAAGTGGTGTGTCCACAGGAACAATCAAAGGAACAAGTATCCCAGTAACCAAATAACCTTCCTCGACTTCATGGCCTTTTAACACGGCAAATAAGAACTCGATTCCTAACCCGACGCCATAGGAGACAATCAACAGGGGAAGAATAGTCGTTAGTCCCACTACTAAATTATCCCAAGTCAAAAAGTGCTCCCACAGGTTGAATTCCGCAGGAAACCCATTGATGGCTGAAAAATGCTGGTATCCAGCGTTAAAGAAAGAAAATAACACCACAGGAATCAACGACAAGATTACTGTGTTCATCGTTCTTTTTAAGTCATCAGCCCCACGAACGTGAGCTCCTGAATGGGTAGTTTCATTGGGCGTGTAAAGAAATGTGTGGATTGCATTAAACGCTGGCGCCATTTTGGTGCCTTGAAACTTGAGTTTAGTCTCGTGTAATTTATCTTTTAAGCTCATCTTTATCCGATTTCTTTTTGTAATAAATCCAATCCTTCTCTTATTATCTGTTGGTGTGGCTGCTTGGAAATACACACAAATTCAGTGAGTGAAAAGTCCTCAGGAGCCACTTCATAAAGGCCTAAAGCCTCCATTTCATCTAAATCTTTAATCATACAAGCTTTAAGTAGTTGCATCGGATAGATATCCAAAGGAAATACCTGCTCATAATGTCCGGTGACCACAAAAGCGCGGTGTTCGCCGTTGGTATTGGTGGTAAGGTTGTAGTTCTTTTTGGGGAACAACCAGGAAAAAGTAAGCGCACGCGTGATGGACACTTTTTCCGTCACCGGTTTATTCCACCCAAAAAACTCATAATCATTACCTTCTGGAATCGCTGTCACCGTAGTGTTGTAGAACCCTAAATAGCCCTCTTTGTGCGATTTCTTTCCGGTGAGCACATTTCCATTAATGACACGTGAACCGGATTTTAAACCGAATTTTTTTAAGGCTTCAAACAACGAAGCACCTTGTTTTAAAGAGATGTATTGATTTGTTTCAAAACTAGCACCCGCAAAAGCCACTGTTCTCGAGGAATCGTAAATTCCTTGAGTGATCACTTTTCCGATAATAGCTAAATCAGCTGCTTGAATGGTCCAAACCACCTCACCTTTGTTTACAGGATCAACTCGGTTGATTAAAGTCCCCACCAAGCCTGCAGGATGAACACCGGAAACCCGATGCAGTTGGCAGTCTTTAAGTCCTGAAAAAACAGCACTTCCTTGTGCTGGAACGGATATGTGAACAACAGGAGCTAACTTGGATAACGCAGTAACAGCAGCCTGAACCTCATCAACTTGATCTTTTAGGATAAAATCCAATTCAGCGGCCAATGGGGCTGTGTCCAAACCAGCAATAAAAATCGCCTTAGGAGTTGTTTGCACACCTGCGATCACATCATAGGGTCTTTGCTTGATCAAGGGCCAGCAACCAGACACTAGAAGAAGTGATTTAATTTGATCCGCTTGGGCAGCATGCAGATCCAAAACAGCGTGTTTCACTTGCTTTTGTTCTGAATCCGCTAAGATATCCACAGACAATATACGTCTGCGCTCTCCCCTATGGATTTCTTGTACCAAGCCGCTCACTGGGGCAACAACAACTACTTCTGGACGGTCTTTGTCACAAAACAAAGGCTCGCCAGACTGTACTGTTTCTCCAGTCTTTTTAAGCATTTTTGGGGTCAATCCATGAAAGTCCTCTAGTTGAATTCTGTAGTTTTTTGGGGGTGTAGCTGGAGCGATCTCGCGGGCTGCCGCGCCGACCAACTTAATGTCCAACCCCTTTTTAATGTGGATGTCTTGAGACATAATCCTTGAAACTAGGTGGTTAAAATTTGGGCACAAAAATAAGGCAGATAGCTTTGTTTTCATAATAAATAATTGAATTATTTTCAGAGAAATTGAAGGGGTCTGTTTTTGGTAAAATTTGTATTTTTATAGAATGGTTATTCCACGCAACAAATCCATTATTTCATTCTGTTTTTTGTTGGTTATTTTCTCCTCTAAGGCGCAAAAAATCACAGAAATCCCCCCCCCTGAACACATAAAAACCATTGAGTTTTGGGATAACCAGTCGAGAAACTTTCCCATAATTTTCCCTCAGGAGCGCGCTGTGCTGGAATTCGATGATTTGTCGGCTGTCGAAAAAGATTATTACTACGAGATTAACCATTGTAATGCCGATTGGGAAACCTCTAGATTGCTTAAAACGGAATACTTACAAGGAAACGATCGATTGCGCATCACCCAATACACCAATAGTTCAGGCACCTATACACCCTACAATCATTTTCGATTATCCCTACCCAATGAGCAAACTCAATTTAAACACAGTGGCAATTACTTAATCACTGTTTTTGAAGGATCTGGCAAAGCTGTTTTCTCGAGGAGATTTGCCGTCATTGACCCCCAAACTACCGCACAGATGTCGATTAAACGAAGTCGGGACATGTCACAAATTAACACCCATCAATGGGTTCAATTCACCATAGCCAGCGGAGGTATATCTGTACAAAACCCCAATAGCCAAATAAAACCTGTGCTGTTGCAAAACGACCGGTGGGATCGGTCTATTCAAGGGCTAAAACCACAGTACAACAATGGAAAGCAATGGATCTATCGCTATGGTTCAGCCTCGGGATTTCCAGCAGGTAACGAATTCAGGTATTTTGATACAGCCCAACTCAGAGCGAGCAATAGCGCTGTACAAAGAATTGAACTCACTGATCTATATCACCACTATCTGTTTGCTGATATTCCGAGAAACAACAAGCCCTACACCTTGTTTCCAGACTTAAATGGCCGATTTGCCGTGCGTAGTCAAGGGTCAGAGAAGCCTGATCGTGAAGCCGATTATACCTGGGTGCATTTTGCGATTGAAGCACCAGAAAGTCAATCCGGCGACAAAATTTATTTGATCGGTGGATTTAATCAATTTCAGACGAGACCTGAGTATGAACTTTCCTTTAACCCGGGTAGCCAACGCTACGAAGGGGCCTTTTTGTTCAAGCAAGGATTTTATAATTATGGATATGCCCTGGTAGATGCCTTGGGCAAAAAAAGCGAAGAGGCCGTTGATGGAAGTTTCCACCTCACGGAGAATCAATATACCCTATTGGTGTATTTCAGACCACTTGGCGCAGTCGCCGATCAACTGATTGGAATCAGTTCTGTTCAAGGAACTGCTATAGACCCTTAAGCAAGGGGCTCAAGCTATAAATCATGGAATAAACTATATTTGCTCCTTAAAATTACGATGATGTCAAACGCATATTTTACGATCCCAACCCCGATTAACGAACCTGTGCTCAACTATGCCCCTGGTTCCCCAGAACGCGCAGCAGTTGCCGCACAATACAAAAAATATTTTGAGGGTCACGCCGATATACCCATGTATATTGGAGGAGCTGAAGTAAGAACGAACAATACGCGAAACATAACCCCTCCGCATGATCACCAACACGTAGTAGGCCACTACCACTTAGCTGACGAAGCTATTGTCGACCAAGCTATTTCCAACGCTTTGGCCTCTAGAAAAGCATGGGCAGATACGCCTTGGGAACACAGAGCTGCCGTGTTTTTAAAAGCAGCTGATCTACTAGCTGGCCCCTACCGAGCAAAGATCAATGCAGCTACGATGATCGCACAATCAAAAACAGTCCACCAAGCAGAAATTGATGCAGCGTGTGAGTTTATTGACTTTTTGAGATTTAACGCTTATTTCATGACCCAAATATACCGGGATCAACCAGTATCTAGCCCTGGAATATGGAATCGAGTTGAGTACCGACCGCTAGAGGGTTTCGTCTATGCCATTACCCCGTTTAACTTTACGGCCATCGCTGGAAACCTACCTGCCAGTGCTGCTTTGATGGGGAATGTTGTGCTTTGGAAGCCATCTGACCACCAAATATTTTCCGCTCAAGTCATCAATGAAGTATTTCGCAAAGCAGGCTTACCTGAAGGGGTCATCAATGTAGTTTATGGCGATGCAGCCATGGTGACCAAAAAAGTATTGGAACACCCAGATTTTGCCGGATTACACTTTACCGGGTCTACCCAAGTATTCAAATCTCTTTGGAAACAAATCGGCAACAACATAGAAAAATACAAGACGTATCCCCGCATCGTTGGAGAAACAGGAGGTAAGGACTTTATCATCGCCCACCCTTCTGCACCCGCCAAACAGGTAGCTACTGCCATTGTACGTGGTGCTTTTGAGCTTCAAGGACAAAAATGTTCAGCGGCTTCAAGGGTATATTTGCCGGAGTCTTCCTCTGAAGAAATACTCGAATTGGTCAAAAAAGATTTAGCCAGCATCAAAGCCCCTGGTAGCCCAGAGGACATGGGCTGTTTCGTTACTGCGGTCATTCACGAAGGTGCATTTGACAAATTGGCTGCGGTGATTGATTCCGCCAAAAATGATCCCGAAATAGAGATCGTTGCCGGAGGTGGATACGACAAATCAAAAGGATATTTCATTCAACCTACGGTATTGGTGACCAAAAATCCAAAACACACCCACATGGAAAGTGAGTACTTTGGGCCCATTGTTACGGTATATATCTATCCAGACCATCTTTGGGAGGATACGCTTAGCCTAGTGGACCAAACTTCTCAATACGCACTCACAGGAGCCGTGCTAGCGGAAGACAGATACGCCTTGGTACAAGCGACCAAAGCTTTAGAAAATTGTGCTGGAAACTTTTACATCAACGATAAGCCTACTGGTGCTGTAGTGGGGCAACAACCTTTTGGAGGGGCACGAGGCTCTGGAACCAACGACAAAGCAGGTTCAGCTCAAAATCTTTTGCGTTGGGTTTCCCCGCGATTGATCAAGGAAACGCTTATCGCGCCTGAGGACTACCGCTATCCATTTTTGGGATAGGTTTTACACCTTGTATTTTTGAGGTAGATACACCAATTTTTTGGTTTCAAAAAATGGGTCAGTAAACCATTGGGTTAAATCATAGATCTCTACGGTTTTGTAGCCTGCTAATTCTTCGGTTAAATCCCCTCCCTTGAGGTAGAGAATACCGTTTTTTATCGAGTGTTTGCTGACCTTATCTACTTTTCCTTTGACCCAATGAGTAAACGTAGGCATGGCGGCTACTGCCCTACTGACCAAAAAATCAAAAGTTCCCTTTACTTCCTCAACGCGGCAATTTTTTGTCCTCACATTGGTTAGGCCCAACCCTTGGACTACCTCATCGACCACTTTTATTTTTTTTCCAATGGCATCAACCAGGGTAAACTGTACCTCGGGAAAAAGTATGGCCAATGGAATGCCTGGAAAGCCTCCGCCAGTGCCAACATCCATCACTCGAGTACCCGGCAAAAATTGTATGAATTTTGCTATGGCCAAACTGTGCAGCACATGCCTGAGGTACAACTCATCGATATCTTTTCGAGAAACTACGTTGATCTTTAAATTCCAGTCTTGATACAAGACTGCTAATTGCTCAAACTGTGTTCTCTGTTGCTCAGTTAGGTCAGTAAATTGATCAAAAATCAATGAGGCATCCATGGGTATATTTTGTGCAAAAATACCATATCCATCAAGATTTTTCATTTTTTTGTTTTTTTTGGGAAACATACGCAATGACTGAGCTGAGCTTTGCGTTATCTTTACGACTTTAATCATTCTACATGTCTAAAACTACAGTACGTTTTGCGCGAAAAGACCCAAAAGACTTTTTTAAAACTCTTAATACTCGGGTCAACGAATACTTCAAAGAAAAAAACATTCCAAAAACAGGAAACTGGGCATTACACCTAAAAACAGCGGTCATGTTTACCTTGTTTTTGGCCCCATACTTCTTGATACTCAGCCTTCCATTGCCCGGTTGGGCGCAATTACTCGGTGCAGTAATCATCGGAGTAGGTATGGCAGGAGTAGGCATGAATGTGATGCATGATGGAAACCATAATGCTTATTCATCTAAATCATGGGTGAATAAAATCATGGGAAGCAGTATCTATATCCTAGCGGGAAATGTATACAATTGGCAAGTACAACACAATGTACTTCACCATACCTACACCAATATACACGAACATGATGAAGATTTGGAAGCGGGTCGTATTTTGCGTTTCTCCCAACATGCTGAGTGGAGAAAACACCACAAATACCAACATATTTACTCGGTTTTACTCTATGGGTTATTGACCTTTAATTGGGCGCTGACCACCGATTTCACCCAAATGTATCGCTACTTGAAGCGCGGACTATCCTATGGGAAATTTCCTAAGCCTCTTTGGAATTGGAGTACCCTAGTGGTGACTAAAATTATTTATTTCAGCATCTGGTTGGTCATTCCCATGGTGTTTTTGGACACCCCGTGGTACATGATACTGCTTGGGTTTTTTGTAATGCACTACGTAGCAGGTTTAATCCTGAGTATGGTTTTTCAGTTGGCACACGTGATTGATCAAGCAGACACGCCTCTACCTGATCAAACCGGAACTATGAAAAACACTTGGGCGATACATCAATTGTATACGACGGTTAATTTCGGACGGACTAATCGTTTGATGAATTGGTTTACGGGAGGACTTAACCACCAAGTTGAACACCACATTTTTCCGAACATCAGCCATATACATTACACAAAAATTTCAAAAATTGTGAAAGAGACGGCCAAGGAGTTTAATTTGCCCTACAACGAATACAAAACCACTAGAAAAGCCATAATTTCGCACTTCAAACACCTCAGGGACCTAGGAAAAAAACCAGCCTTGAACTATTAATTATTTATGAGTACCCAACACCTTACGGACAGAATCAATCATATGGCCGTGTCTGCGACATTGGCCATGGCAGCTAAAGCGAGAGAACTCAAACAAGAAGGACGAGATATTATCGGATTGAGTCTGGGAGAGCCTGACTTTAATGTGCCTGATTTCATTAAAGAAGCAGCCAAAAAGGCCATTGACGAAAATTGGAGCAGCTATTCCCCTGTGGACGGTTATGTTGAATTAAAGAAAGCCATTGCTGCCAAATTTAAACGAGACAATAACCTTACCTATGGTTTAGACCAAATAGTCGTATCTACTGGAGCAAAACAGTCGCTCTACAATGTAGCTATGGCGATGATTCAACAAGGTGATGAAGTGATTTTACCTGCCCCCTATTGGGTAAGTTACAGCGATATTGTTCAGCTAGCCGAAGGTGTACCTGTCGAAGTACCCACTTCACTGGACACGGATTTTAAAATGACTGCGTCACAATTGGAGGCGGCTATTACACCCAGAACCAAAATGCTGTGGTTTAGTTCGCCTTGTAATCCAAGTGGTTCTGTGTACAGCCAAGAAGAATTGGAATCTCTGGCTGAAGTACTGCGCAAACATCCAGGTATTTATGTGGTGTCTGATGAAATTTATGAGCACATCAATTTTACCGGGGAACATGTCAGCATCGCCGCCATTGAAGGCATGTACGACCGAACAATTACGGTGAATGGAGTTTCCAAGGCATTTGCTATGACAGGTTGGCGTATAGGCTACATCGGCGCACCTGCGTGGATAGCTAAAGCGACAAACAAACTACAAGGACAAGTAACCTCAGGAGCCAATTCAATTGCACAGCGCGCTACTATTGCCGCTTTAGAAGCACCCAAATCAAGCATTCAGTTCATGATTGATGAGTTTCACAAAAGAAGAGACCTCATTTTGGGATTGATGGCGGAAATCCCTGGATTTAAACTCAACGTACCCGAGGGTGCTTTTTATGTATTTCCAGATGTCTCTGACTACTTTGGTCGCACCATCCAAGGGGTTAAGATTGAAAACGCCAACGACTTTGCCTTGTTTTTATTGGATAAAGCTAACGTGGCTACCGTAACCGGAGAGGCTTTTGGCAATAATGACTGTATTCGAATTTCTTATGCAGCCTCTGAATCTGAAATCAAAGAAGCGATGTCGCGAATTAAAGCAGCGGTTATGGCTTAATCACCCAACGACTTACAACCTTAAAAAAAAAAAGCGCTCAGATGAGCGCTTTTTTTTATTTCAACTTATTGTTGAGCAATCTTTGAATGTCTTCGTTGTGTCCGTAGACCACCAAAACATCATCTTTGTTGAGCATGGTGTTGGGTGTGGCTACGCCTTGTACATACTCTTGGGTGATTTTTTTACCTACCCGAGTGGCTATTTCAGATTTCTTGATGGTGGTTAAGACAATCAAGTTATAATTTTTGCGTATGTGTACATCCTTGATGGTTTGCCCCACGAACTCCTCAGGGACATTGGCTTCAACGATGCTGTAGTCACTGCTCAGCTCGAAGGAGTCAATCACGTTTTTCATACATAATTTCTTGGCCCAGCGCTCAGCTGTTTCCTCTTCAGGGTGAACGATTTCATCTACGCCAATGGCATGCAACACCTTCTCGTGCAATGGATTAATCGCTCGACTGATCAATCTTTTTACGCCAAAATTTTTAAAAAGTGCCGTGGCCATCACATTAGCTCCTTGGTTTTCTCCAATCGCGACAATAACTACGTCCGTTTGCTTTAAGGGTAGGCCAGAAACCGTTGATTCATCGGTAGCATCCAGGCAAATCGTGTGAGAAATTCGTTCCTTAAAATTTTCTACTTTGGTAATGCTCGTATCAATACCGATGACTTCATTGCCCTGAGCTGTGAGTTTTTCAGAGAGCGATGCGCCAAAATTTCCAAGTCCGATAACAATATATTTCATAGGAATCGTTTAGTTGATGGTGATTTCTTGGTTCGGGTACTGATAGTTGATTTGTTTTACTTTTTTAAATACGGCAATCAACACGGAGAGCATGCCTACCCGACCGACAAACATCACTCCAATGATGACCAATTTACTCATATCTGATAAATAGGGTGTAATTCCCAAACTCAGTCCCACTGTACTATAGGCAGAAAAACTCTCAAAGGCTACATCGATGAGCTCTTTCTCCGCATCAAAAATGGAAATCAAAAACACAGAGGCCCCAATGACAATCAAAGAAAGCGAAATAATGGCATATGAACGGTGTATGGACATCGATGATATTTGCCTTCTAAATACCTCAATCCTTGTTTTACCTTTGGCCAATGACAATAGATTAAGGGTGGCAATCGCCAGTGTGCTGGTTTTAATCCCCCCACCTGTAGAGGAAGGAGAGGCGCCAACCCACATCAAGAAAAACACCATCATAATCGTCGAAAACTGTAGACTATTCAGGTCTATGGCATTAAACCCTGCGGTTCTGGGGGTAGTCGCTTGAAATAGGGCGGATACTATTTTCCCTATCCCTTGGTGACCTTGCAAAGAGTGGTTGTACTCAGTAGCTAAAATGGTTAAAAAGCCAAACACAGTCAACGCAGAAGTGGTGATCAGAGTAATGCGGCTATTGAGTGTTAATACCCAGGGGCGATAGGTATCTATGTGTTTAAAGGAGTAGAATACGCGACGAATGCTGTACTTGACATAATCCACAATATTGGAAACAATGGGAAAACCTAATCCTCCAATGATAAATGTAAGCATCACAATCATTTGTAGCGGATAATTTAAATAAAATCCTGTTTCGTATAGATTACCCGTAAGTGTAGAAAAGCCTGCGTTGCAAAAGGCAGATATCGCGTGAAAAACAGCAAAAAACAAATGATCAAAAGCTGAAGAAAACAGTCCTGGTGAAACACTGAAATAGATCAGTACACCAGCGATAAACTCAATAGTAAACGTAATAATCAAAATTCGCTTCAGGGTCGTGAATACCTCACTTAACTTTTGAGTCGAGGTGATATCGTTCAAGGCCAGTTGATTTTCATAGGTACTCCCTCCCTTGAAGAAATAACTAAAATAACTGGCAAATGTTAAGATCCCTATCCCCCCGATCTGAATCAACACCATGATAATAGTCTGTCCAAAAAGGGTAAAGTGGGTGGCCGTATCCACCACGATAAGCCCCGTAACGCATACCGCACTGGTAGAAGTAAATAGAGCATCGATAAAACCAATACCCTCATAGGTGGCGTTCGGGAGCATGAGAAAGAGTGTGCCCACCAAAATGATCGACAGAAAACTGAGAATAAATAGCTGTGCAGGATTGAACTGCGCTCTTTTATAATTGATGTCGCGTTCCGAGAATTCTCGGACAAACACAAAAACTACCATGAGTTTTACCCACCAAACCTTACCGAATAGGTTGTTAAATGGCAAAATTTGTAATTCTACCAACTCGTGATAAAACACACTGAGCAATGAAAGTAAATACAACAGATCGAATACCCATACTTTGGCTTGAGCTGGTCTAAATCGGTTGAGGTAGCGGGCCATTAAGGAGACAAAACCAAAAAATACCACCAACAAATAAATAACTTCAATGGCAGACTGTACCACAAAGCTTTTGTCAAATCCAAAGTCAGTAAAGAAGACCATTAGGCCCAAAAGACTGAGCCAGAAGGCCCAAGTATGCAACATTTTTGTCTGCATCGAACGGTATACGTTAGGAAACCAATGCCATTAATCGCTGGTTTTCAAGGACCAAAATTATAGATTTAATCATTACCGAGGGTCAATGAGGAGCAAAAACACGTTATGGTGTATCTTTGAAAAAAAAATTTACATGTCAACTGAAGTCAAACCATACAAAGATTCCGACCTGTCTAAAAAGAATCAGGTTACCCAAATGTTTGATACTATTGCCGGAGAATACGATCAACTCAATCGTGTTATTTCGATGGGTATCGACTTGAAATGGCGTAAAAAGGTGATTGCTTTGGTCAAAGAACACCAACCTGAACGCGTTCTGGATGTGGCGACTGGAACCGGAGACTTGGCTGTTGCTTTAGTAGAAACTGGCGCTAAAAAAGTAGTAGGACTGGACTTGTCACCTGGGATGTTGGCGCTTGGTGTTGAAAAAGTCGCCAAACATCAACTCAGTGATCAAGTGGACATGGTTTTAGGAGATTCGGAAGCGTTGCCCTTTGATGCTGACTCGTTTGATGCGGCCACAGTAGCTTTTGGAGTGAGAAATTTTGAGCACCTTAATCAAGGACTCAGCGAACTATTTAGGGTGATGAAACCCGGGGGGCTGTTGGTCGTTTTAGAAACTTCAGTTCCGGAGCGATTCCCAGCAAAACAGGGCTACCAAGTGTACAGCAATTATCTGCTCCCACTGATCGGTCGAATATTTTCAAAAGACAGATCTGCTTATAAATACCTGTCTGAATCCGCTGCAAAATTTCCTTGTGGCAAAAAATTCAATGCCCTTTTGGAAGGGGTTGGTTTCAGCAGTGTAACAGACTTACCCCAAACTTTGGGGGTAGCCACCATATATACAGCCATTAAACCTGTGTAGTATGCGTATTCACCCACTTTTTCTATTACTACCTTTTTGTTGGATGGGCGCTGTTCAAGCTCAGTTCAGCGATGATCGAGTTAAAAACATCCCTACAGAGGACGACAAAAAAGTCAACTGGGGGTATTTATTGGGGTTAAATCGGTACGGATTTGCCGTGGAATACGAGGCTGTTGCAGGGCCTACTGATCAGGTAGTGGTTGCGGAACAAACCGGCTTTCAAGTAGGTTTAATCGGCGAATACCGCCTAAACAACTTTAGCGACCTGAGGTTGGAACCGGCTTTGGTGATCACCAGCCGTACCTTAGAAAACCTACCCGACAGTCCGCAAGCCAAATCTACCTACATCAACCTGCCTGTATTGATGAAGGTGAGCACCTTGAGATTTGCCAATGTGAAACCGTATATGGTTGCTGGGCCTTCTGTGTCGATCAACCTAAACAGTCAAGAAAACACAGAACCAGATGTCAATGTGTTAAAGACTAAAACGTTTAACTACGGCTATGAGTTGGGCATTGGAGTCGACCTGTATATGCCGTATTTTAAGTTTAGTCCCTCAATACGCGGTGTTTTTGGCCAATCCAATGAACTGGTTACTGATCTACCAAACGTTCAAGGCATCTACACCAGAGGGGTGTTTTTGATGCTTACCTTTGAATAGCTATCTTTTTTAAGGGTGACGCAAAGCCCCCAAACACAAACCAGTAGCCATAGCCACATTTAAGCTTTCTGCGGCAGGATGCCCAGTGGCCGGAATGGTGATTTGGTGATGCAACAAGCGAATCATATCCGGGGAAATTCCATTGGCCTCATTGCCCAGGAGCAATACTCCTTGCTTAGGCCATACCAGTTCATAAATTGACTGCCCATCAAGCATTGTACCATAAATAGGCAAATCAGTTTGACTCAACCAATCGGTTAATTCAGTGTAGTGAACCTTCACTTTAGCTAACGATCCCATGGACGCCTGAACTGTTTTGGGATTATACGCATCAACTGTTCCTATACTGCAGACTAGGTCCTCTATCCCAAACCAATCACATAAACGAATAATGGTACCCAGATTACCTGGGTCTTGCACCTCATCAATAGCTACTATCCATCCTTGTGAGGGCAAAGAAGTGGAAACTGGGATGGCAAATACAGCTAAACTCCCAGGAGGGGTCGTCATCGCGCTGACTTGTTTGAGTTGTTGTGGGGACAACACGTGAAACTCCGGTGTGACAAATCGATGCTGTTGATCTGCTGTTCCCCCTAACCAGTGTAGCGTTAGTCCGTATTCTAGTAAGGTGTTAATGGTTTTATGCCCCTCAACGATAAAGGCCTTTTCAGCCCATCGATTCTTTTTCTGATGCAGAGATTTGATCTGCTTGATTTGGTTTTTTCCAACCATACAAATAGTGTAATTTTGAATGCGATGAATACACACTGCCTCAAGGGCTTGCCCACAAAAGTAACGCTTATCTTCATTTTGGGGATGTTGATCGGTTGCAGTGGACTGAAAAATATTCCGGAGGGCCGTTTTTTGCTCGATGAACAGACAATTTTAATCGGAAACAAAAAGATTAGAAACGACTCTGTTCTCGCTTTGTTATCGACAAAACCCAACAGTCAAATTGCGGGGATTCGCCCCAAACTTTGGCTTTACCAAATATCTAGAGCGCCTCGAGATCTACAAGATCAACCTTGGTTGAGAAAAATAGGTCAAGCACCCATATATTACTCCTCCCAGGAAACAGCCCGTAATCGTTTAAAAATGGTAGACTTTTATCAGTCCAAAGGGTATTTCAATGCAAAAATCAAAGACACCGTGGTCTTTCACCCAAAAAAACCATTGGCAGAGGTTAAGTATCTGTTGGATCTGGGCAATCCCTACATCATCGATGAATTTTCGGTCAAAACCGATAATACGCTGTTGGATAGTCTATACATAGCGACCCAAGAACATTCACACATCAAAGTGGGGCATATTGTGAGCGTCGAAGACCTAACCCGGGAACGTACGCGACTTACCCAGTGGTTCAAAAACAATGGAGTATTTCAATTTCAAGAGTCTGCCCTTTCCTTTACCATCAGGCGGGATACAGCAAATCAAGGACTGGATAACCGAGTACAACTTGATTTAAACATCAATGCCCCCAGGGGACCAGCGGGTACAGTTGCTGCGCCTTTCAAACGCGAGCAATGGGAAAAAATTGATGTTTTTGTAGGTCTAGATGCCCGAAATCCGGAGACTGCACTGGACAGTTTGACCTACGAAGGGATTACATTTTTTTACCGAGGGAAGCTTGGATACCAGCCACAGGTATTGGCCAGGGCCATACCCTTGAGTCCCGGTCAGTGGTACAGCGAAGAAAAGAGAAATCAAACGTATCGTTGGATCAATAATCTCGGGACTTTACGCGCACCGCGAATTGCCGCAGAACCCCAAGATGATGGAATGTTGTACGGTCGGATCGATTTGGTACCCAAAGACAGATATGCCACAGAACTAAACCTAGACTTAACCCACAACAACATACAACGATTAGGTATTGCCTTTAGCGCTGGGGTATCGGCGTTGAACATCAGCAAGCGATCAGATATTCTGCGCATCAACACACGTGGATCCATAGGACTGTTAGGCGATGCCGTAGGCACCGATCAAAAATATACGTCTGAATACGGCGTTGATATTTCTTTAACCAGACCTGAATTATGGGTTCCCTTTGGCCTGGGAAAAAACCTGATCAACCAGGATAAGGCACCAAAGACCAGTGTGGTTCTTGGTCGAAGCATACAAAACAATATTGGACTAGATCGTCAAACCTTGAATGCCTCGTTGGGCTACCAATGGAATGCGCAAACTTATTCAAGACATACGTTTAATCTGATTGATGTACAATATGTGCGCAATCTAAACCCTGATCGGTTTTTTAATGTATATCAAAACAGCTTTGATCAATTAAATGAACTGGCCCAGTTATGGCGGGATGATCCTTCCTACACAAAATACTTTGACTCCTTGACAAGCCAATTGATTATTCCCTCCGGAGCTCAGGGATTTATTGACGACTTTTTGACTAATCAACTGCTGAGCGATCAGTATCAAGAGGTATTGCTGATCGAGGAACGCAGAAAGAGACTGACTGAAAACAACTTGATTTCCAGTACACAATGGAGCTACACCAACGGAATATCAAATAACCTGAATGATCCGCAATTTGCGCAATTCAGAATACTTTTCGAAAGTGCTGGGGGGCTTCTGTCTTTAGCCGCCCCTTTGGTGGGTCTAGAGAAAAATGAAGACGGTGTGTACAGTTATGCCAAAGTTCCCTTCGCTCAATACGTCAAAACTGAATTGAGTTGGATCAAACATTGGCCCTTGGCTCCTACCCAAAGCATTGCTTTTCGCGTTTTTGGTGGAGCGGCCATTCCTTACGGAAATGCCAGTAACATCCCATTTACAAGGTCCTATTTTGCCGGAGGTTCAAACGACAACAGAGCGTGGAACGCCTACGCACTAGGGCCTGGAACAACGAGCAACTTAAATGATTTCAACGAAGCAAACTTCAAACTAGCCGCCAATCTAGAATACCGTTTTGGCTTAGCTGGTCCTTTTTTAGGCGCATTGTTTATCGATGCCGGAAATATTTGGAATCTTTTAGATGATACGCCCAATCGAGAAGCTCAATTTAAAGGATTGGCCTCGTTGGGGGATTTAGCCGTGGGTACTGGAGGTGGATTGCGCTACGACTTTGGGTACTTTTTATTCAGAATAGATTGGGGATTTAAAGCGCACAACCCGGGTAACACACCCGGAAACCGTTGGTTTAAGTCCATGAATTTTGCGAATTCCGTAATAAACATAGGGATAAATTATCCTTTTTAGACCCAAATAATTTATACTTTTGCCGCTTATCTAACGAAAAAATAGACCATGGCCCACAACATTCAACCTGGAGTTGCCACAGGAGATCAAGTACAAGCAATTTTTAAATACGCGAAAGAAAAAGGATTTGCCTTACCCGCTGTTAACGTAATTAGCTCAAGCACTATCAATGGTGTTCTAGAGACCGCTGCCGCTTTAAAGGCACCCGTAATCATTCAATTTTCCAACGGAGGAGCCCAATTCAATGCGGGAAAAGGATTGTCCAACGAAAATCAAAAAGCTGCGATTGCTGGTTCAATCGCCGGCGCAAAACACGTACACGAACTAGCTAAAGCATATGGTGTGCCTGTTATACTACACACAGACCATTGCGCAAAAAACCTTTTACCTTGGATCGATGGTTTGCTAGATGCTAGCGAACAACATTTTAAACAAACCGGAAGCCCTTTGTTTAGCTCACACATGATTGACCTATCTGAAGAGCCTTTGGAGGAAAACATCGAATTGTGTAAAGAATACCTGAAGCGCATGAGCGCTATGGGAATGACCTTGGAAATCGAACTAGGAATTACTGGTGGCGAAGAAGATGGTGTTGACAATTCTGATGTGGATGACTCCAAGTTATACACCCAACCCGAAGAAGTAGCTTATGCTTATGAGGAACTTTCTAAAATCAGCCCAAGATTTACTGTGGCCGCAGCTTTTGGAAATGTTCACGGAGTATACAAGCCTGGAAACGTTAAGTTGACACCTAAAATCCTAAAGAATTCTCAAGAATACATCAGCCAAAAATACGGTATTGGACATAACCACATCGATTTTGTTTTCCACGGCGGTTCAGGTTCAACCGTTGAAGAAATCCGTGAAGCTATTGGTTATGGGGTGATCAAAATGAATATTGACACCGACATGCAATACGCCTACATGGAAGGAGTACGGAACTATATCCAGGATAAAAATGCCTATCTTCAAGGGCAGATTGGAAATCCAGAAGGCGCGGATGCCCCGAATAAAAAATACTACGACCCTAGAACTTGGATTCGCGAAGGTGAAAAAACCTTTGTGGCCCGATTGAAAAAGGCTTTCGAAGACCTAAATAACGTGAACACCCTATAGTTTTCACGACCAAAAAAAATGATCGTCTATGACTGCTTGGTTTAAACGCAAAGAAAAAGGCATACAAACAGCCACTGAAGAAAAGAAAGATACCCCCAAAGGTCTGTGGTATAAATCTCCTTCTGGAAAAATTGTTGAAACTGAGGAATTGGCCGCTAACTTTTTTGTTAGCCCCGAGGACGACTACCATGTACGTATAGGTAGTAAGGAGTACTTTGAAATTCTTTTCGATGAAAATCAGTTTACAGAACTCGATGCTGGACTGACCGCAGTCGATACCCTAGAATTTGAGGACACTAAAAAATATGCGGAACGACTAGAACAAGCGATTGCTAAAACGGGTTTGAAAGACGCAGTGCGCACAGCCGTAGGTCCCTCAAAAGGCAGAGACATGGTGATTTGCTGTATGGACTTTGCCTTCATCGGGGGTTCGATGGGCGCGGTAGTGGGTGAAAAAATAGTCCGGGGCATCGATCACGCTATTAAAAACCAGCTGCCTTTCTTGATGATTTCCAAGTCTGGAGGAGCCAGAATGATGGAAGCTGCTATCTCTTTGATGCAGCTGGCCAAGACCTCTGCCAAACTAGCTCAGCTAGCCAAAGCAGGCTTGCCCTACATCTCCTTGTGCACCGATCCAACCACTGGGGGAACCACCGCTTCGTATGCCATGCTCGGGGACATCAACATTGCCGAACCTGGAGCACTTATTGGATTTGCTGGGCCTCGCGTGGTGAAAGAAGCTACTGGACAAGACTTACCTGAAGGTTTTCAAACATCAGAGTTTTTATTGGAACACGGATTTTTGGATTTTATCACCCACCGAAAAGAATTAAAAAACAAGCTTAATCTCTACATCGATTTAATTCAAAATAAGCCTGTGCGTAATTAGGATATTTTATTCTATATTTGCACCCTGTTTGAAAACCAATCAGATACATAAAAATCATTAAACCAATATTGGCATGTATTTAAGCAAAGAAGCAAAGTCGGACATTTTCCAGAAACATGGAGGTGACGCAAAAAACACAGGGAACACAGAAGGTCAAATCGCCTTGTTCACCTTTAGAATTAACCACCTGACTGAGCACTTAAAAAGAAACCGCAAGGATTTCAATACAGAGCGCTCACTGGTGAAATTGGTAGGTAAAAGAAGAAGCCTCTTGGATTACCTAATCAAGACAGACATTTTGCGCTACCGCGCCATCATCAAGGAACTCGGTATCCGTAAATAACCTAAAAGGGAAGCGATGCTTCCCTTTTTTGCATTAAAAGCCAACTGCGACGTTTTTCACTGGTCACACACAACAACACAACCTGACCGTCCAGCAGACGGGACCAATGTCGAACAACCTCCGGGTAAAACAAAAAGAATGATACCAAAAGTATTTAAACAAGAAATTCAATTGGGCGATGGCAGAACCATTACCCTAGAAACAGGAAAACTGGCTAAACAAGCCCATGGTTCTGTAGTGGTTCAATCAGGAAAATGCATGTTGCTGTGTACTGTGGTTTCTAACTACGATCAACAAGACATCGATTTTCTTCCCTTAACAGTAGATTATCGCGAAAAATTTGCGGCCTCTGGTCGTTATCCTGGTGGGTTCTTCAAAAGAGAAGCTCGCCCAAGTGATGGGGAAGTATTAACCATGCGTCTAGTAGACCGCGTGTTGCGTCCTTTGTTTCCAAAAGATTACCACGCCGAAACCCAAGTGATGATTCAGTTGATGTCTCATGACGAGGAAGTGATGCCTGACGCACTAGCGGGCTTGGCTGCTTCAGCGGCTATCCAATTGTCCGACATTCCCTTTGAATGCCCTATTTCTGAAGTTCGCGTAGGTCGTATTGACGGTCAATTCATCATTAATCCAACGCGAGCTCAACTCGAAGTATCCGATATCGATATGGTGATCGGTGCCTCTGCTGATTCAGTGATGATGGTGGAAGGTGAAATGAAAGAAATTTCAGAGGAAGAGATGGTCGAAGCCATCGCATTTGCCCACCAAGCGATTAAAGTTCAATGTGCTGCACAAGTAGCCCTGGCTGAAGCCGTTGGCAAAAAAGAAGTGCGTACCTACACACCGGAAGCCAGCGATGAGTCATTGGCTCAGATCGTGAGAGAACGCGCCTATGACAAAGTGTATGAAGTAGCTCGTAAGGGTTCTTCCAAGAAGGAGCGCAGCAGCTCATTTGCCGCTATCAGAGAGGAAGTATTGGCTAGTTTTTCAGAAGAGGAACGCGCTGAAAAAAGTGGTTTGATTAAAAAATACTACAGCAAAGCTGAAAAAGAGGCGGTACGTGATTTGACCCTAAATGAAGGTCTTCGTCTCGATGGAAGAAAAACTACCGACATTAGACCTATCTGGTGTGAGGTGGATTACCTTCCTTCTACCCACGGATCTGCTTTGTTTACCCGCGGTGAAACCCAAGCGTTGGCTACGGTAACCCTGGGAACTTCCAGAGAAGCCAATCAAATCGATATGCCTTCTTTTGAAGGAGAAGAAACTTTCTACCTACACTACAATTTCCCCCCATTCTCCACCGGAGAAGCCCGCCCCATCAGGGGAACTTCTCGTCGCGAGGTAGGTCATGGTAACTTGGCACAACGCGCCCTTAAAGGGATGGTTCCTGCTGATTGCCCGTACACTGTTCGCGTGGTGAGTGAAGTTTTGGAATCCAACGGTTCTTCTTCTATGGCGACTGTTTGCGCAGGTACTATGGCTTTGATGGATGCGGGTGTTCAAATGACTAAACCTGTGTCAGGTATTGCTATGGGCTTGATCACCGATACAAAAACCGGCAAATACGCCGTATTGTCTGACATCCTAGGAGACGAAGATCACTTGGGAGATATGGACTTTAAAGTGACTGGAACGGCTGACGGAATTACCGCCTGTCAAATGGACATCAAAGTAAAAGGCCTTTCCTATGAGATTTTAGTGAACGCTTTAAAGCAAGCTGCTGCTGGTAGGTTACATATATTGGAAAAGTTGGTGGAAACCATCGAAGCGCCTAGAGCTGATGTAAAAGCCCACGCGCCAAAAATGATCACCACCCGTATTCCTAACGAGTACATCGGTGCCTTGATCGGTCCTGGAGGAAAAGTGATCCAAGAATTGCAAAAAACCACCAAAACAACCATCGTAATTAACGAAGACCCGATTACTGAAGAAGGAATTGTGGAGATTTTAGGTACCAATCAAGCGGGTATTGATGCGGTATTGGCCAAAATTGACTCATTGACCTTCAAACCCGTAGTAGGCCAAGTATATCAAGTAAAAGTCATCAAAATCTTAGATTTTGGGGCTGTAGTGGAATACTTAGACGCACCGGGCAATGAAGTATTGCTCCACGTATCGGAACTAGCTTGGGAACGCACAGAGAACGTTACCGACGTAGTGAATATGGGAGATACTTTCGAAGTGAAATACTTTGGTGTAGACCCTAAAACCAGAAAAGACAAGGTATCTAAAAAAGCCTTAGTCCCTAAACCGGAAGGGTACGAATCCAGACCTCGTCCAGAGCGTAAAGACAATGACCGTGGTCCGAGAAGAAACGACCGAAGAGATGATCGCCGAGATGACCGAAGAGACCGTCCAGAGCGTTCCGATCGAGCACCTCAAAACGATGCTCCTCAAGAGGATTAACCTGCAAAACGCCCGAAAATAATTTCGGGCGTTTTTTTTTATACTATTTTGTAACCTTTTTGCGTTTTACACGTATAATAAGGGTGTGCTACAAAGTGCACCATTAAACGCCCACAAATTCATGAGACAACTCAAGATTACCAAACAGGTAACCAATAGAGAAACCGCGTCATTAGACAAGTATTTACAAGAAATTGGAAAAGTAGATCTGATCACTGCTGAAGAAGAAGTAGAACTAGCTCAACGCATTAAAGCAGGTGACCAGCGGGCTTTAGAAAAACTGACCAAAGCCAATTTAAGGTTTGTGGTCTCTGTAGCTAAACAGTATCAAAACCAAGGACTTACTTTACCGGATTTGATCAACGAGGGAAATCTTGGTTTGATCAAGGCCGCTCAGCGATTCGATGAAACACGTGGATTTAAATTTATTTCCTATGCGGTTTGGTGGATTCGTCAATCCATTCTTCAAGCCCTAGCGGAACAATCTCGTATTGTGCGACTTCCACTGAATAAAATTGGGTCGATTAATAAGATCAACAAAACATTTGCCTTCCTAGAACAAGCACATGAGCGCCAACCTTCAGCAGAGGAAATAGCCAAAGAGTTGGATATGACTGTGGAAGATGTGAAGCAATCACTCAAAAACTCAGGGCGCCATGTATCCATGGATGCACCACTGATCGACGGAGAGGATTCCAACCTGTACGATGTACTCCGTTCTGGCGAATCACCAAACCCTGACAGAGAACTGATGCACGATTCTTTGCGCACAGAAATCGAGCGGGCACTTGAAACCCTCACACCTAGGGAAGCCGATGTAGTTCGTCTGTATTTTGGTTTGGCCGGACAACATTCCATGACCCTAGAAGAAATCGGAGAAACTTTTGACTTGACCCGAGAGCGAGTTCGTCAAATAAAAGAAAAAGCGATTCGACGACTCAAACACACCTCGAGAAGTAAAATCCTAAAAACGTATTTGGGCTAACCTTAAGCCCCTGGTTTCAGGGGCTTTTTTAATGATCGCTATGAGCAAAACACTGATTGCACCCTCTGTACTCGCTGCGGATTTTGCCAATTTAGAAAGAGACATTACCCTGATCAACCAATCTTCGGCTGATTGGTTTCATATCGATATCATGGACGGTGTTTTTGTCCCGAATATATCCTTTGGTATGCCTGTTTTGGCCGCCATAGGTCGTCATGCGCAAAAGCCTCTTGATGTACACTTGATGATCGTTGATCCTGATCGATACATCGATGTATTTGCCGATTTGGGCGCACATGTTTTAAGTGTTCACCTAGAAGCCTGTACCCACCTGCACAGAACTGTTCAGGCGATAAAAGCTAAAGGGATGAAAGCTGGTGTCGCTCTTAATCCTCATACACCCATACATCTATTAGAAGATATTATTCAGGACCTCGACTTAGTGGTTGTGATGAGTGTTAATCCGGGATTTGGGGGGCAAAAGTTCATAGAAAATACCTATGAAAAGGTACGTGCACTCAAGGCCCTTATTCAGCGAAAGTCCAGCCAAGCGTTGATTGAAATCGATGGGGGTGTTCAGTCCTCTAATGCCGCACAACTAGTGGCCGCTGGTGCTGATGTACTCGTAGCGGGAAATTTTGTATTCAGCAGCCCTGAGCCGATCAAAACCATCCAAGAACTTAAACATTTGGTCTGATGAACTACACAGATCTGTTGATTGTTGGAGCAGGACCCATCGGTATATCATGTGCCCTGGCCGCCCAAAAAGCAGGTCTTTCCTATCGGGTAATTGAAAAAGGTTGCTTGACAAACTCTCTGTTTAATTATCCCTTAGACATGCAGTTTTTCTCCTCTTCAGAAAAGCTGGAACTCGAACAAATACCCTTTGTTTCTACATCGGTGAAACCCAGCCGCACAGAAGCCCTCGAATATTACCGCAGGGTTGTTAGCGCACACAAACTCCACATACAGCTTTACGAGCGCGTTAATCAAATCATACCTTCGGAAACAAACTTTAAGGTTATCACCGATCTAAATACCTATCGCGCTAAATCGGTTGTTTTAGCTACTGGTTTTTTTGACATACCGGAAACCTTGGGTGTTCCCGGAGAATCACTGAGTAAAGTGACTCATTATTTCCATCAAGCCCACCCCTACTCCATGCAAAAAGTGGCGGTTGTGGGTGCCAGTAATTCAGCGATTGACGCCGCGCTGGCTTGTTATCGAAAAGGAGCTGAAGTTACTTTAATAGTGCGTGGTCCCGAAATTGGAAAACGAGTAAAATACTGGGTAAGACCTGACATCATCAACAGAATTGAAGAAGGATCCATCAAAGCGCACTTTAATACCCAAATTAAAGCCATACATCCCAAATCTATAGAACTCATTCAGGGTGAGCGTACTTGGCAAGAAGATAATGAGTACGTGATCGCTATGACGGGTTACCGACCCGATCTTGATTTTCTATCAAATTTGGGCATTCCTCTGGAAGGGGTGATGAAAAAGCCTGTACACGATTCAGCAACCATGATGACTCCCATTAAAGGATTGTATTTGGCAGGGGTCATTTGCGGTGGTTTGGAAACGCATAAATGGTTTATCGAAAATTCCCGTACACACGGAAAACAAATCGTAACTCATATCCTTGAAAACAACCAAGCGTAAAACCTGGGATCTCCTAAGGTCATTGGGGCCTGGAATTCTTTTTGCCTCCATGGCTGTAGGCACTTCTCACCTAGTACTATCTACAAAAGCGGGGGCGCAATTTGGCTGGTGGGCACTACTTCCTATCGCAGCGGCCAACTGGCTGAAATATCCATTTTTCGAATTCGGTATTCGGTACACCCAAGTTACCGGCAAATCGCTCTTGCAAGGATATTTAGAAAAAGGCAAGGGGTTTTTTAATGCCTACGCCTTGGTTACTTTGGTGAGTTCAATAACCATACTATCCACCCTGTATACCGTTACTGCAGGCTTGATGCTGCAGGTGATTCCTTCGTTGAATATGCCGCTCCCCGCGATGGTTGGTCTGTTGTTGGCTTCAGTCGCCGCCGTCTTAAGTTATGGCCAATACCGCTGGTTAGAAAACAGCCTTAAAGCAGTAGTGACCTTACTGGTAGCCGCCTTGTTAATCACCGTAACCATGGCCTTATGGGAAGGTCCCGTACCTCAAGACCCCACTTGGGTTTTTCCAGAGGTAAGCGATACAGCTGCTGTATTATTTTGGATCAGTTTGATCGGATGGATGCCTACAGCAGTAGAGGCTTCCAGCTGGGTAAGCATGTGGCGACTGGCCAAAAACAAAAACGAAAAACAAAATTTAACCGAGGCACTCAAAGAATTTAAGTTTGGCTATTGGGTAACTGCGGTATTGGCTGTGCTCTTTTTAATGCTGGGGCTGTATACTTTTTATGGAACTCAAGTAACCCTGAGCAACCAATCCGTGGCATTTGCGGATCAGCTTATCGGGGTTTTTGCCCAACGCATGGGCGCTTGGACCTACCCTGTTGTTGCCTTGGCTGCTTTTGCCACCATGCTGAGCAGTTGTATTACAGCTCATGACGCATTGGGAAGAATCAGTGTCGATACACTCCAAAAATGGAAGGTGATCCATGGCTCAGAAACACAACGCTACTTGGTAATTTTGGTATGGGTATTGGCTCTGGCCAATGCCTGGGTCGTCTGGTATACTGGGGCTCAAATGGGGTGGTTGGTGGCTACCGCCACTACGGTTTCCTTTGTATTGGCCCCTGCGATTGGGTGGTTGAATTTCAGCTTGGTCACCAGTCCGGGGTTTGAGAAATCACAACAACCCAACCGCAAACTGATCATCCAAGCCTACGCTGGAATAATCTTCCTGAGTCTGTTTGCCGGGTATTATTTTTGGTTGCTTTGGGCTTAAAGAACCGCAGAGACCGCCTCCAATTCTGGAGCGATTTTTTTGACTAAGCCCTGTAGCACTTTCCCAGGTCCTACCTCTACAAATTCAGTGACACCCATCTGGGCCATAAACTGAACACTTTGTGTCCATTTTACCGGGGCAGTAAGCTGAGCTATTAGATTTTCTTTGATTTCCAAAGGATCAGTCACTGCCTGAGCGTGTACATTTTGAACTACGGGACAAATGGGCTGGTGAAAAGTCGTTTGCGCAATGGCCTCTGCCAGTGCCGTACGAGCAGGTTCCATGAGCGGAGAGTGAAATGCCCCCCCTACAGGAAGTAGAAGAGCTCTTTTAGCTCCAGCTGCTTTTAACGCTTCGCAGGCCTGTTCCACTGCCGCTAAAGCGCCGGAGATGACCAGTTGTCCAGGACAATTATAATTGGCAGCCACCACAACTCCTGGGGTTTGTGCACAAACTTGTTCCACAATTTCATCCGCTAATCCTAAAACAGCAGCCATGGTGCCTTGAGTTAATTCACAAGCGCTTTGCATAGCCATTGCTCGAGCATATACTAAGCGTAAGGCATCTTCCATGGCGAGTGTTTTATTGGCCACTAAAGCGGAAAACTCACCCAACGAATGTCCGGCAACAACATCGGGTTTAAATTGATCTCCCAAAGAAGCAGCTAAAGCTACCGAGTGTAAAAAAATAGCTGGCTGGGTTACTTTAGTTTCTTTAAGATCTTCGGCTGATCCGTCAAACATCAAGCTCGTAATGGAATATCCAAGGACTTTATCTGCTTGGAGCATCATCGTTTGGGCAACGGGGGACTGGTCAAATAAATCTCGACCCATTCCTGGGAATTGGGCCCCTTGGCCTGGAAAAATATATGCTTTCATAGGTTTATTTTGGCTTATGGGACGCTGGGTACCAAGTGGCGTAATGAATATAATTTTGAGCAATTCTGAGGACCTCACCTTGAGTGAGCTCCTCACTAATATCTTTGATTTTAACCGCCGGAACTCCGGCAAATATACTTCCAGAAGGCACATGGGTTCCCTTGGTAAGCACCGCTCCGGCAGCGATAATGCTGTTGGACTCCACCACACAACCGTCCATCACGATACTACCCATACCGATCAAAACACGATCGTGAATGATACATCCGTGTACCAAAGCGTTGTGGCCAATGGATACGTCATCCCCTATTTCAGTGGGATGTGTTTTATACGTGCAATGAACGACTGCTCCATCTTGCACATTGACCCGATTTCCTAGTCGAATATAATTGACATCAGCACGAATCACTGCGTTGTACCAAACACTGCATTGATCACCCATCACTAGGTCACCCACCAAAACTGCATTGGGGGCAATCAAGCAATCTGAGCCCCACTGGGGAGAAATACCGTGTATTGAAATCGGTTCCATGGAATAATTTGGGACAAATATAATTTAATCCAAGTAAATTAAACATCTTCTGGGGATATACGCACTGTCTTCGTATTTTTGTAAAAATGATTGTATATGAGTGCTTACAAAATCACCGCAGTACCTACAAAACACCCTGAAATACTAAAGTTCGATTCCAATGGACTTGTTTCTCCACATAAAAATTTTGAGTTTCAATCCATTCAAGAAGCTGAAGAATCCCCGCTAGCACAGCAACTGTTTATGCTGCCGTTTGTCAAAGCCGTTTATTTATCCAGCCACTTTATCGGCATTCACAAATCGGATATAGTAGGCTGGGAAGATGTTCAAGATGAGCTCATTCAGGTATTGGAAGACTACTTAAATAGTGGTGCTCCGGTGGTATCCCAACAGGACCCCATCAGTCAAGCATATACCTTGTATATCGAGACCACTCCTAATCCAGAGGTATTAAAGTTTGCCGCCAACAAAAACATTACTGCCCAAACGGTAGAATACAAAAACGAAGCTCAGGCTGAGCGATCCCCACTTGCCCTCAAATTGTTTTCGTTGAGCTATGTTCAAGAGGTATTTATCGATCAAAATTATGTTTCTATCACCAAAACTCGGGCCCAAGATTGGGAATCTGTAAAAAACGAAGTCAAACAACTCATCCTTGATTTCTTGTCCAGCGGAACACCTGCAGTCTTGCCTGTGGAAAAAAACAGCGCCCAAACACAAGATCCCATCAGTCTTCAAATCATTTCCATCATAGATGAATACATCAAGCCTGCAGTGGCCGGTGATGGTGGAAACATCTTATTTGAATCCTATGATCCTGAATCAAAAGTTGTGTCTGTACTACTTCAAGGGGCCTGTAGCGGGTGCCCTTCCTCCACGTTCACCCTTAAAAACGGTATAGAAAGCATGTTGCAAAACATGATGCCCGGAAAAGTAAATGAAGTGATTGCCACCAATGCTTAAACCCATGAATCAAAAAATTAATCAAATCAAAGAATACGTCCCAGTCAACGAGGTAAAGGATTATTGGGATCATCTAATGGAAATCGTTACCGGTATCATGCCTAACATCATCTATGCGACCCTCATATTATTGGTGGGTATGTGGGTGGTGCGTATCATCAACCGTATGGTGCATCGATTTTTTGAAAAAAAGGACTATGACCTGACGTTGGAATCCTTTTTACAAAGTTTTATCAATATTGCCCTAAAAGCCATTCTGTTTGTACTGGTGATTACGCAGTTAGGGGTAAAATCATCCTCGTTGGTGGCTGTGGTAGGCGCCGCTGGTTTAGCTGTTGGTCTAGCACTTCAAGGATCTCTAGCTAATTTTGCTGGAGGAGTGCTTATTTTAGTATTTAAACCCTTTCGGGTGGGTGATTTCATTGAAGCACAAGGCATCAGTGGAACCGTCAGTGAGATCAGTATTTTTACCACCAAAATCAACACGTTTGCCAACCTCACTGCCGTCATTCCCAATGGTGACCTATCCAACCATACCATCATCAACTACAATACCGAACCCACCAGAAGAGATAACATTATTTTTGGTATAGGCTATTCTTCAGACATCAAAAAGGCCAAAGACCTATTGCTCGAAATATGCATACATGATGTAGATGTATTGAAAGACCCTGAACCTGTAGTGGTTGTCCAAAACCTAGGAGACAGCGCTGTAGAACTCAGTTTGCGTTATTGGGCACAGAATGAGGTATTTTGGGATGCACACTTTAGAATTATTGAATCGGCTAAACTGGCCTTTGACAAAAATGGGATTGAAATACCTTTCCCACAAAGAGTGGTACACCAAATTAAATCGACATAAAAAAATCCTGAGTAGTGCTCAGGATTTTTTTTGAGGTTTGATGGCTATAAAGTCTTTAAGATAACTCGGCTCGAAATAAGCGATATCTTCAAAACGACCAGCTTCAAAGGATCTAAATACCTGCCCGGCCATCTGTGCTGCATGTGGCCAAACGGCTGCGTGGTATTCGGCACCTAGCACAGGATCAATTTCTTTGCATTTATCTGCTCCAGATCCCACAAAATGTAGCTTTTCTTCCAAAAAGATAGATTTTTGAAAATAACCTGGTTCAATCACTTGTGGATGAGGAACCATCAAAGCGTTGCCTTGTGGGTCATAAACACCGAGGTAGACCTCATCCCTACGCGCATCCAAGACAGCCACCGTCCGCGTTTCAGGTCGTAAATACTCTTGGGCTAAAACAGCTAAGGTATCCATAGAAATCAGGGGGATCTGTAGGGCAAAGCACAACCCCTTGGCGGCAGAAACACCAATACGCAGTCCCGTATATGATCCTGGACCTCTGCTTACCCCTACGGCTAAAAGGTCTTGAGGTTGTATACCTTCTTGATCTAATAATTGAGTGATGAGCACATGCAACACTTCAGCGTGGGTATATTGAGCCTCATTCACCGACAAGGAAGAAACACAAATGCCCTGCTGGGATAATCCAACAGAGCATTGAGTGGTTGATGTCTCAATTAAAAGTATCATGCCTAGGCCTCTAGTCGAACACCAAAAAAGTATTCCAATACTTTTAGACGGAAGATATAATTGTACTTAGACTGAATCATAGAAGCTTGAGCAGCATCCAATCTGGATTGGGCTTGACTGTACTCAAAAGCATTCATCATTCCCACTTCAAATCGTTCTCTGGCATAACGCAAAGACAGCGTTCTGGCTTCAAGCGTTTTTAAGGATGCTTGGTACGCGTTAAACGTTCCTTCAACATCTGCGTACGCTTGGTTGACATTGGCCTCTAAATCTAGTGTTTGCTGGGCATATTGAAGCTGGCTGCGCTCCAATTGAATCTTAGATCTTTTAATGGCGTTGTTCAATGAATTACCGTTAAATATGGGGATGTTCATTTGCGCACCATAGGATATACCGTCATTGGTCCATAACTGCTCTTGAAAACCAATTAATTGGCCTGTAAGGCGATCGTAGTTTTGATCAGAATAACGGGTGTTGTAATTAACAAACATACCCACTGTAGGGTATTTTGATCCTTTAGCAATCTGTAGGTCCTTTTTGGCGATATCGACATTGGTCTCTGCCAACTTGATGTCGCCTCTAAATGACATCGCTTTTTCAAAAATCACTTTAGGGTCGTTATTGGCAATATCACTTACAGGAATCGGAATATCTCCATCAACTACGTCAAAATTGACGTAATCTCTGATCTGAAGTAGTTGAGCCAAAGTGATTCGGCCCATAATCACTCTGTTTTGTGTCTCCACAAGCTGTTGCTGCTGACCTGCCAAGGTGGCTTCTAATTCAACAACATCTCCCTGTGGGATAACTCCAGAAGATTGAAGAACCGTAGCGCGTTCCAAATCCTTCTGAGTCACTGTTTTTTGCGCCTCGATGGTCTTTAATGTCTCCTTGGCAGAAACCACTTGTAGATAAGCGTTGACAATATTCAAACGGATGTTATCCTTTAAGTTGTCTAGATTATACGTGGCTGCTAAACGGGACATTTCAGCCCTTTGCAATCGGTATACATTGCGCAATCCATCAAAGACTGTCAATGAAGAACCTAAGTTACCCGATCCAGAAAAAATGGTACTGGACACCAGTGTATTGGTGGTTGGGTCTAAGGCTAAACCGGTGTTTCCAGAAGCGCTCATAGAACCGCTTAAATTGGGTAATAAACGTCCAATAGCATCAGACTTTTCAATCAAACTCTGCTCGTAATCCAATTCAAACTGAGCAATGCTTAAATTATTTTTTTCTGCATAGGCAATGCACTCTTGTAAAGACCATTTCTTTACCTGAGCCTGAACCGAGGTGAGCGCGCATACCAGAACAAAAAGTAGTTGGAATTTTTTCATGTTATATCGCATCACTAGTTGTCTGTTTTCTCTTCTTCAGCCTCATCACCTTTTTTGATAGGCTCTGTCTTGTTCCAAACCTTAACCTTGTCTTCAGCAGTTAACCCGGAAATAATTTCTACATTGATACCATCAGATATACCAATTTCAATATCTCTGCGTTCAAATTTCTGATCTCCGATTAAAACTTCCACATATGGTTTGTCTGTTTTCCGGTCAAATTGCAATACTGCCTCAGGAAGTGACAAAACATCTACCTTGCGTTCGGTGACCAAAGTAGCGTTAGCTGAATACCCTGCGCGTACCAATACATCCTCTTTGATAATGACATCTCCCTCGATTTTGAACTGAACAGCACCCTGTTCTTCAATACCTTTAGGCGAAACAAATCTAAGGGTCGCATCCAAAGTGGTTTTCTCCATAGCCCCTAGACTGATGGAAAGCGGCATACCAATAGATAATTTATTCACTTCGCCCTCATCTACTTTACCTTCAAAAATCATCATGGTCAAATCAGCAATCGTGGCGATGGTTGTACCTGCGTTAAAGTTGTTAGAAAGGATCACTTGGTCCCCTTCCTTAACGGGAATTTCCAATATAGTCCCGCTTACTGTTGCGCGAATGTTGGTGTTTGAAGTAGCTGAACCACCCGCAGAACCTAATTTGATGATCTCATAATCCGACTTGGCATTTTCCAAATCCAAGCGCGCCTGATCAAAACGCAATTTTTGGGTATTAAATTCCTGAGAGGAAATGACCTGTTTTTCAAACAGTTGTTTGTTGCGCGAAAACTCAATTTGCGCATTCGCAAAAGCTACTTCACTTGACTTAACACGCATACTGGCCTGGTTCATGGCTTGTTCGTTGGGAACTACCTTGACCTTAGCTATAAGGTCTCCTGCTTTTACCTTTTCCCCTTCTTTCAAATAAATCCGATCGATGATACCTGAGATCTGCGGCTTAATTTCTACTTCAACTTCAGGAACCACCTTACCTGTAGCGACTGTTTTTGTCTCAATGGTTTGAGGTGCTGCAGATATCGTCTCGTAAATCACGGAGGATTTACTGTTGGACTTAATAAAAAATGCGGCAGCCCAAAGAATGCCGATCACTCCTAGGGATATTCCCGCGTACTTTACAACTTTTTTCATGGATTCAGGTTTGTTACTGTATTAAATTATTCTTCTCTTAATGCATCAATAGGTTTAATGCTGACCGCCCTTTGGGCTGGAATCATTCCGATTAATGTGCCTAAAACAATCATTAGCGCCAGAGCACCTAAGACATAACTGATGGGTACAGTCGGATTGGCATAGGGAAAGTCACCACCTTCAGTGAGATTACCTACTAAATTCAACACCATAGCTCCCAAAACAATGCCCAATACACCCGCGATTACTGTTAAGAAAACAGACTCCATAATGATCAGCATACGCACTTCACCCGGGGTAGCCCCTAGTGCGCGTCGCACGCCGATTTCACGGGTTCTTTCTTTTACAGAGATCAATAATATATTTCCGATTCCGATAACACCTGCCAAAATAGTGGCCAATCCCACTACCAAAGACAAAAAGGTCATCCCTTGGGCAAAACCCATGATGCGGCCGAAAGCCTCCCCTAAATTAAACGAACCAAATGCTCTTTCATCCTCAGGATCAACCCGATGTCTATTTTTCAAAATCGTTTTTACCTGTTTTTCAACGGCGACTACATCGGCATCATCATAAGCGGCTATCACAAAGTAACCCACGCGATCACCGGTGTTGTAGAGTTTTTGAAATGTAGTAAATGGAATATAAATATCACTGTCGTTGTCAAAACTCACTCCATTTGAATACTTGTGAACTCCAACTACCTGGAAATACACATTGTCGATACGAATAAATGTACCGATAGGATTCACGTCCTTTTCGTATAGTTCAGATTGAGTTCGCTCACCAATCACGCACACTTTTCGACTGAGTTCAATATCTTGATCATTGATAAAACGACCACCGTCGTAAATCTTCTTGGTAGCAATTTTAGTGTAAATCGGATAGTCTCCCAATACTGAGTAGGTACCTGACTTTTGGCCGTGTACCGTTAAGGCAGGAGATCCCCCAAAAACACCTTGAGCATTACGCGGAGCGATGTGTTGAATTTCAGGGATTTTATTGGTCAGCGCCGTGGCATCACCCAACCTTAACTCCAGACTCCTTCCTGTTTTAAATCCTTCAAAAGGGATACTGGTGGATTGAGCCCACACAAACATAGAATTCATCGCCACGTCTTTGAATACCTTATCAAAGCCATTATCCAGGCCTTTGGCGGCACCAGCCATCGCTATATACACAAAAATACCCCACAAAACACCGATCACGGTGATGATGGTTCGGGTTTTATTTTTTCGAATAGATCCGAATATCTCTTGCCAGGTATTGGCGTCTAATAAAAATCTAAAACTACTCATCCCTCAATGCTATAATAGGTTTGATATCCGCTGCTTTTTTAGCAGGAATATACCCGGCTATTCCACCAAAAATAATCAGGACAATAGTGGCCCCTATGGCTACACCCGTATCTACGTAGGGATTTTTGATGAAATAATCCTCTAAGGTTTCTCCTAGGGCGGTCAATATAGATATCCCGACCACCATACCGATAAATCCAGACAGCGTCGTGATGAAAATAGATTCGAACAAAATGGTATTGATCACTTGACGAGGCGTTGCTCCCAGGGCCTTACGGATCCCCAATTCCTTGGTGCGCTCTTTTACCACAAAAACCATAATATTGCTGATTCCGATTATTCCAGCAATGAGCGTTCCAATACTGAAAAAAGACACTATGATTTGTAGAACCGTGGCAAATTGTTGGTTTTGCTTTAACTGATCAGCCACATTTCTGATAAATATTCCATTGGGATCGCTGGGACTGATGTATTTTTTCTCCCGTATAAAGGTACCCAAACTCTTTTCAAAGGCCATCGCACCAGCGTAACCGATCTCAGGCTTAAAACCTACGATGATCTGATCTACCTTGTCGGTGTTTTTTTCAATTAACTGGGTGGTGGTGTACGGTGTGTAGATTAGTCGTTCTTCATTGTCTCCCCCCTCATCTTGAAAAACACCCACTACCTTATAAGCGAGACCACCTACGTCGATATATGCCCCTAGAGCGGAGGCTCCTTTAAACAAATCTTTTTCAACCATGCGACCAATCACGGCGTGTTTCGCTCTAGAGCGAATATCTTCTTGATTGATGTAACGACCAAACATGATGATGGTTTGTTCTGCAAACTGGTGAGCTGGCGCAACGCCACGGATCGAATAGTTATTGGACTCATTGTTGTACTTCACTAAGGCTCCTCGCGAAATTCTCGGGGTAACATAAAGCAAAAACGGATCAAAGTTTTTTTCGATGTCCGCTAAATCACTATTGTCGAATTCGATGCGTCGCTCAGATTTATACCCTTTATACGGTTTTGATGTACGGCCAGGAAATAGAAAAAAGGTATTGGTGGCATCATCATTAAAAAACTCGTTAAAGGTGTTTTTTAATCCATTGCCAAAACCAAACAGCACAACAAAAATCAATATTCCTAAAGCCACCGTAAATCCTGAGAGAAATGTTCTCAGTTTATTTTTCAGGATGGTGTCGAAAATCTCTTTCCAAAGATCTCTATTAAACATAAGCCGATGCGCGTTTTTGATTGACTTTTTTATCCTCAACAATGACCCCGTCTTTTAGGATAACAACACGTTTACACATTTCAGCAATATCTGGCTCGTGGGTAACTACCAAAATAGTATTTCCTTTATCATTGATCTGCTGGATTAAATCCATTACCTCATACGATGTTTTGCTGTCCAATGCACCGGTCGGCTCGTCGGCCAACAAAACTTTAGGTTCTGCGGCCATAGCACGAGCGATGGCGACGCGCTGTTTTTGCCCTCCTGAAAGTTCACTGGGTAAATGAGTTGCCCAAGGTTTTAAGCCGACTTGATCCAAATACTCTAATGCCTTTTCATTGCGGACTTTTCTGGACACTCTTTGGTAATAAAGCGGCAGAGCCACATTCTCCTGAGCAGTCTTATAATTGATCAAATTAAACGATTGAAATACAAATCCGAGGAATTTATTGCGGTATTGAGCTGCCTTTGTCTCATTCATGTTTTCGATGGGCACACCGTCCAACACATAGGATCCTGTATCCGCAACGTCCAACATACCCAGAATGTTGAGCAGGGTAGATTTGCCGGAGCCTGAAGAGCCCATAATAGCTACCAGTTCACCTGCTTTGACATTAAAATTTATACCCTTGAGTACATGAAGGGTGTTACTGCCCATTTGGTAGGACTTGTGAAGGTCTTTAATCTCAATCATAATGATGCTTTAGCACTAGGTAATAGACGCGCTCTTAGTGAAAATGTTACAGGAAAATCAAAATATATTTGGCTAATATAGGTTCCTCAAGATTGCAGGCTCTTTTTTTTCGATAACTTTAACTGTCTGTAGACCGCATAAAACACCGCGCCCACCAACAAATAAGGTATCGCCATCAGATAAACGATCCCGTCATTGATGCCTTTGGCCATAGAGTTATCCGCTTCACTTTCCAGTACTGCCCGACACATGGCGCACTGAGCATCAACACTCTGTGTAGTAAAAACCAAGATGATCAGTCCGAAAAATAGGCGATTTTTCATGCGTAGTAAGGAGCGATCATTAAATACACGATGACTCCAGTAACCGCCACATACAACCAGACGGGAAAGGTGTATCTCGCCCACTTTTTGTGCGCTTCAAAATCTCTTAGATAAGTCTTGGAATAGGTTACCAATACTAAGGGAATCACAGCAATAGAGAGCAATATGTGGCTGATTAAAATAAAATAGTAGGTGGCCTTGACCCAACCAGTGCCCCCAAAAGGAGTTGGATCTGAGGTCATGTGATAAGCGATATACATCAATAAAAACAGCAGTGAAAGAACAATCGCTGTGGTCATCAAACGCTCGTGCAATTTCCTTTGAGCATTTTTGATCGCCCAAACAGCCATAACCAAAACCAAAGCTGTAATCGCGTTAATTCCCGCATAAATAGGCGGCAGGAACGATAGAGGAGCTACATCGGGAATACGCACCATAAATAATATAGCCACCACTACTGGAATAGCCACAGAAGTGACCGCGATCAATGCCTTGATACTCTTTGAATTTATTGGTTGTTCCATGAGTTTTCTTTAAGGAGTTTTTTGATGTCTTGAATTAACGGAATAAGTTGGGAGGTTTCCCCAAATTCATCTACCGGTGCATCTTCGGCGATAAATCCCCTGTAGTAAATTATAGGATTACCAAAATCGTCGTTGCGCGATCGCAAATAACCTTGTGCATCCACCAAGGCAAATAAGCCTGCGTGTTCAAATCCACCTGGGGCATCTGGAAGCTGAGCGGCAAAGATGTTAAACCCTTCATTGGCCAATTGATAAACCTCCGCTTGAGGGCCATTGAGGAAATGCCAGTCCGTGTCCGTAACTCCATAGCGTTCAGCATAGGCTTTTAATACCTCAGGTGTGTCATTCTGAGGATCAATCGATATGGAAACAATAGAAACCGGTTCATCGCCGAAGGTATCGTGGACTGTTTTGAGATTGGAACTCATCACTGGACATATCGTGGGACACGAGGTGAAAAAAAAGTCAATGACATAAACACGACCCAACAGGTCTTGATCGGTGATCAACAAACTGTCTTGGTTGTAAAAAGCAAAGGGAGGCACCTTTCTTTTGGTTCCATTCAGCTCGATGTACGACAGCGGTGTTCTGGCCAATAAATCCTCTTGCTCCACACCTCCATCAATAGATAAACGCGCTGAAATAAGTGGAATAAATATCCAGGCAAAGACAGCTACTACCATCAGTAAAAACCAATAAGCCGGTTTGATTTTTTTCATTTATCTACCGTTGTTCTTTTTAAGGGCCATGCGGTACTCCGCTAGCAGGATTTTTACATCATCTACCATGTACTTGCTCAAATCGGCCACTGAGGTTGCGTCGTATCGCGGGAAAGGGTATTCTGAGTCATCGGAAGTTCGCCCGCGAACTAATTGATCCTTATCGATAATAAATACATAATTTGACCCGCCATCAGCATTTAGTTGATCCGTGGGGCTTAGAGATACAAACACCTCCTGAACTTGATCTTTAGTGGCGGGAAGGAAATACCAATGACTTAAATCAACGAGCTCACCTAATTGAAGCCTGAGCTCATCCACAACAGATTGTTCTGAAGGGTCAAAATACAATACCACTTGAAAATCCTTAAACTCGTGGAATCGCTTGTATATCTTTTCATTCAGATTAGAAGAAAAAGCCTTTTTTAAAGCGACTTGGTTACCTAAAAATCCCAGAATAGTGATTTTGTTGTGCAGTTCGATACTAGGGGCTTGAATCGGCTGAGGATTTACTACGGGTAAACGACCAAAATTGTTTATTCCAGAAGCAAAAAAAAGATAAGCCACCAGTGGAATGACAAAGAGTACAAAGAGAACGAAACGCTTTTGAAATTGTTGCATACCACAAAAATAAAAAAGCGGCTCTAAACCGCTTTTAAATGAACAGGGATTTATTTAAAAATTCCATTTTATAAACCCATTGGCATAGGTTTCGTAGACGTAACTTCCTTCAATCAATAACAAGGTAGTTAAGTAGGCGATCAAAAACACTGCGGTCCAAACAACAGATCTTCTTAAACCTGTTTTTTCATCGCGTAAGTGCATAAAGTCCCAAGCGATGTAATAGGCTTTCACTAAGGTTAAACCGATAAAAATCCAATTTAGCAACCTCATGCCCAATAAAGGGGTCTTCACCAAAAATTCAGGTTTAATAATACCTAACGCAACTTCTACGGCGGTAATCAAACTCAAGAAGATAAGAACGCCCCAAATCTTTTGAACGTTGTTCTTGAAAGTAACCGCTCCGCGGAAAATCGATAATTTATGTTCGTGTGCCATATAAAATTGGAGCTAAATTATACCAAGTAAAAGAAGGTGAATACAAATACCCAAACTAGATCTACAAAGTGCCAGTATAGACCTACTTTCTCCACCATTTCATAGTGTTTTCTCTTTTCATAAGTACCCAAAAGCACATTAAAGAAAATAATCACATTGATGACCACCCCTGAAAAGACGTGGAAACCGTGAAATCCTGTGATAAAGAAAAAGAAATCGGCAAATAAACGGTGACCGTACTCATTGCGGATCAAGTTAGCACCCTCTACTACGTGTAGTCCACCAGCCAATGCCTCAACGGAGGCATTTCTATCCAAAATTGTTTTTTCTCCCGATTCGTTGATGGTCTCTGTGCGCACTAAAACATTTTCATGTGCGGCAAGTCCAGCTTGAACATCAGCGACTGTATAGCTCGGTAACGCATCTTCATCCACAAACCAAACACCGTTCTTGTTTAGATGTTGTGCGCGCTCAGTTTCAGCTGCCGAAACAAAATCGTGGAGCGCTATTTGATGGCCTGTTTCTGCGTCGACAAACTGTAGGATTCTACCTCCTTTGGTCTCAACAGCTCCGTATTCGCCTTTGATAAAAGTAGCCCACTCCCAGGCTTGAGAACCCACGAAGATGGCTCCACCAACAATGGTAAGCAACATATATAACGCTACTTTGGACTTTCGCAGGTGATGACCTGCATCAACAGCTAAAACCATAGTAACCGATGACATGATCAAAACAAAGGTCATGAAAGCGACGTAGTACATCGGGTAGTTGCCATGAAAAAATGGAACGTGGGTGAATACCTGATCGGCAATGGGCCAAATTTCTATGAACTTGAATCTAGAAAATCCGTAAGAAACCAAAAATGCAGAAAAAGTAAGCGCATCGGAAAGGATGAAAAACCACATCATCATTTTTCCATAACTCGCATTAAGAGGTTCATTTCCGCCGCCCCAAACTTTAGCAGGTTGGTGATTAGCTACCGCTGTCTCCATAAAAAGGATGAATTATATTAACGTTGACAAATTTACTTTTTTTTAATAACTGTGCCGAGTCGAATTTTAAAAAAAATAAAAAAACAAAAGCAAGTACAGCCACAGGAGATCTACAAAATGCCAAAAGGTAACACCTAGCTCAAAACCGAGTGTGTTATTTGGCGTATAACGACCTTTTAGGTGTTGAATCAGGACTACCGCCAGAGATATCCAACCAGCAGCCAAGTGCACTAAGTGTACCGCAGCAATCAAGTAAACAAAAGAAATCGTGACATTACTGGTCGGACCAGTAAGGTAATAACCCATGCCAATCAACTGATTAAACCCGACAAATTGCAGGTACGCAAAAACTACACCCAACATCAAAGTCCCCAACAACATCCAGGTTACAGACTTGCCTTGACCCGAAAGCAACTGTTTTTTGGCCAGGATGAGCAATGCGCTGCTCAACATAATGACTGCAGCTGAATACCAGAACGCCGAGGGAATTTCAAAGCTTTCTAACCAATCTTTGCGGTTACTACTGACCACAAATGCGGATGTCCATCCAGCAAATCCCATCACCATACTGATGATCCCAAACCAGAGCATCATTTTTTTGGCCCTAATCTGTTTTTCCATTAATTCAGTGTCTTGACTCATATCCATCGATCTAAAACATAAATTACTTGTACAGCAGAAATATAAAAAACACTAGCCAACATCAATTTTTTGGCTGAGGCAGTACTTCGGTCAAGAAATAATTGAACCCCATAATACCCCATAACCAACCCTAGGGCAGTGATAATGACAGCAGCAGAAACAGACAATGAAAGGGTTCCTGTAACGCCAAAGACTGGGATGATGGCCACTAATAGCATCCAAATAATGTAGATTAAAATTAGTGCGGCCGACGTGGTATCCTTTTTCCTAGTGGGCAATAAGGCAAACCCACCTCTTTGATAATCTTCATCCAACATCCAAGCCAATGCCCAAAAGTGCGGGAACTGCCAAAAGAATTGAATCATAAACAAGGTGCCTGGTTCTATACCAAATGAATTAGTAGCCGCCACCCAACCTAACATAAATGGAATAGCTCCAGGTATAGCACCCACAAATACAGCCAGCGGAGTTTTTGTTTTGAGCGGGGTGTAAACACCTGCGTACAACACTACGGAAAGCAATCCAAAAAGGGCTGTTTTCGAATTTAACGCCCAAAGAGATAATCCACCGACAAATGTCATGATGATCGCCCACCTCAAGGCTGTTCTCACCGACATTCTACCAGCGGGGATCGGTCTGTTTTGCGTGCGCATCATCAGGGCATCCAAGCGATATTCAATTACTTGATTGTACGCATTAGAAGCACCCACTAAGGCGTAACCACCCAAACCGAGCAACAAGATGTCCAGCGCGATAAACGAATCCACCGCAAGCCCATAGCCCGCCAATGCCGAAAAGACAACACTAACCGCCAAACGGGCTTTAGTGATCTCTTTAAAGTCTCCCCAATTAAGAAAAGGAGCAGCATCAAGCGTAGCAGACCTAGATAAATCCATCGAAAAAATTATGGGGCAAATATAGGGTTGATTCACGCCATAACCAACTATAAAACATCAAAGTAAACTAATAAAAAAGGGCCCTGTTCAGGGCCCTTTTACTATTGAAGTTTGAAGGTGATCGGAATACTGAAAGGCACTTTTACCGGTCTTCCTCTTTGTTTACCTGGAGTCATTTTAGGCAACAACTTGATAATTCTGTAGGCCTCAGCTTCTAAGTTTTTGTCTGGACCTCTGTATTTAATCTCCCCGATACTACCGTCTTTTTGAATGGTAAACATCACGTTCACACGGCCTTGAACACCCATTTCTTGGGCGATTTCAGGGTATCTAAAGTTTTTTCTGATGTGTTTTTGCATTTGCTCGTTGAAGCAGTCACGAATAGCTGCAGCGCCTTTAGCTTTCTCACAACCAGGGAATACAGGTACATCTTCAATTACCGCAAAAGGAATGGAAACGTCTTCCTCCACCTCATCAACGACTAGGTCATCAATTTCAACCACTTTGTCTTGAGAAGATTCAGTAGACTCGATCACGGTCTCTTTTACCTCAGCCTCATCCTCAACTACCTCGATAATTTCTGGTGCAGCTGGTGGCGGTGGTGGTGGTGGCGTTTTAAAGTCTGGTGTCAAAGGCACTTCCTCATCGAGTAACTCCTCTACATTTTGACTGTAGTCCCCGTAGTTTTCGGACTTGTCGTATTTTTTCCACTCGAGCGCTCTCCATGAAATGAGCGTCACCAAGGCTAAACCTATGGCAAAATACAGACCGCTGTTTTTGGTCAAATCTGCTTTAGGGCTCTTCTTAGGTTCCATAGTTGTTCAGTTAAGTTGTGGCTAATTTAAAACTTTATTTGGCATTTACGCAATGCGCTGTCAATTTATGCGTTGATTTTTTTTGACCAAAACCAATAAATAAAAGGAGCTAAAACAGCACCTAATGTATTGAATAACAAGTCAGTCCATTCGGCTGCTCTCCCCATATCCAGGAACATTTGCATCAACTCCACTCCCGCACTCAAAAATACATGGCCCAAAATGACAGAAAAAACGATACGTTTTTGGGTCACCATCGATGATGCATCGAGCCTGGCGTAGAGGAATAAAAAAACAGCTCCTAGGTAAAACCCAAAATGAGCTGCTTTGTCCATAAACGGCAGGGATACTTTTGGAGCGTCATCACTAGGCACTAGGCTCAGGTAAAGCACCAATCCCATCCAGAGCCCGTAGGCCAGCCATCGTACGTATTTAGGCACCGATTAACTCTGCGTATGCTGCGGCATCCATCAAACCGTCAAGCTCACCAGCATCCTTGATTTCCAATTTGATCATCCAACCTGCTCCGTAAGGATCAGAGTTAACTAATTCTGGGGTATCCGCTAACTCTGGATTCAATTCAATGACTGTTCCACTCAAAGGAGAAAACAAATCAGAAACAGTTTTCACGGCTTCAACAGTGCCAAAAACCTGGTCCTGTGTTACTTCTTCATCCAGGGTATCTACCTCCACATATACAATATCCCCCAATTCCCCTTGGGCAAATGCAGTGATGCCAATGATGGCGGTGTTTCCTTCCACACGAACCCATTCGTGTTCTTTGGTGTACTTTAATTCAGCTGGTATATTCATGTTAACTTTTTAGAGTAACAAAAATAAATGATTATATCGATTAGTTACCAAAATTATACCGCAAACTAAACCCAGTATTCAAAGATTGCTGTGCGAAAGCGGTAGATACTGCATACTTGGAGCGATTGAAATCGTAAAAGAACTGAGCGCTCAGGTTCTGACTCAAGGCGTAATCAGCAGAAATTTTTGTGGTAAATAGGTATTGGCCCGCGCTGATATCCGTTTGAGCTAAATCCAAATAACGAACTACCGTCAGGTTATCCCTTAAGCTAAAAGCGGCCTTTAAGTTTAAATCACCGGACAAACTCCTTCGCGACCCGCCCATCTTAGTGTTCATTTTCAGATCCTTAATTCGGTAGCCCATACCCAAAGTAAACTCAGTACCACTCATTTCGGTCAGTAGTTTGTTGTCAAAATTCATTGAAAGGGCTCTATCCATTTTGGTTTCAAATAAGAAACTAAGGGAAGAGGTTGTCTCAAAATCAACAAGAATTAAAGGATTGAATTGATCGGTGAGTACCACATTGTTAAATATCAATTCAGGACGGATGTCCAAGGTTTGTGGATCTATGCGCGTATTTGTTTTTTCAAGGTTGGATGAATATCCATTGATACTCATAGCCCCTCTATATCCATGAGAGATGGAAAATCGATTAAATCGATCTTTAAACCAGTCCAACCTCATCAATCCGGTATATTTTAAATTCCAATTGGGCAATGGTTTGGCAGCAAATGGGTCAAGTTCTACTTTGGCGGGATCTATGGATCGATATGCGGAAATAAACGCGGGCAACAATACCTCTGGTTGGGTTTTTCCATAACGCTCTGGATAGCCATCTTGGTCAATCAATGCGGCCTCATCCTGAGGTAACGCACTGTTTAATCGCTGAGCCACAGTGATTCTATAGTCCTTCATTTGCTCAAAAACAATGGATTGGGTTTGGTCTGAAGATTTGAAAAAACTACCTAAAAGTACAGTGGATACACTAAAATTACCCGTTTCATTGCCTAGTTGCTGAAGGTATTCAAATCCTGTTGACGCAGACGATTTGACCTGAAAGTTCTCTTTATAGGTCACTGAATGTGTTTGATCCATGGATAAATCAATAGTCAAATCAGGAATAGGTTGGGCGGTCGCCTCTAAAGTAAACGTATGGTTATCCAGGCGAACAAAAGGATCGTTAAAATCTTCAAAAGTAGTCAACCAGCCATTTTTTGCAGCGATAAAGCGCACATCTGATTGACTGCCCCAAATGAATCCAGCTGATGGTTTTTGGGTGCCCAGGAATCCAATCCTTTGGGTAAACCCAGGCAGCAACTGTCCATTGTTTTCAGTATAATTGGCACTGACCCTTTTGAGCGCACTGACCAGAGACCACAAATTCCATTTTGGGTTGGCTAAACTGCTGGGCATACCCAGGTATGTGTAGAGCTTGTTCATGTCCATATTGACGGACAAATTTTGTGTTTGCGCGTTTTGGACCTGATTCATTTCGGAGCCCGATACACTGCGCAGAGATGCGCCCCCTCTGGTCCATTCAAAACTGCTGGTGTAGGTGTATGACCCATCGGCAAAAGCGAGTAATGGGATCTTAGAGAATGGCAACGCATAATTCAATTGTAAATCCTGGTTAAATCTCTCTGAAGATCCCGGATCGAAAATTCCATCCCAAATCGATAGTGACTGGATAATTCCTGAGTTCTGGTCATCGGGATTATTCAAGTAATTTCGAACCAAATTATTGGATGATGCGGTTAGGTTTAACCGCAAAGATTTCGTGATGTCGTGATTGATCGTGTACTGCCACTGGAATAGATAATTGCGCTGTTGTAAGAAGGGCAAGGCCAACGACTCCACGCCAGGCGCTTGAATATCTCTGAATCTTTGCGCACTAAAAACACGATCGACCTTGGTGTTAAAGGACACATCACTAGGCATAAAATTAAGATTAATCTCTTTTAACCATTGCCAATACCCCCCCGTAAGGATGGAGTCCTTTTTTGCGAGAGGCGCCCACTCCAACGGCTTAAATTGATGTCCGTATAAGACACCTAAATTCAATTGCTCTTCAACTTGGGCAGCAATCTCAAAATCTCGGTGCTGCATCCGGTTAAATCCATAGTTAAACGTCCAATTTTCCAGGTCGTAAAAACGAGACTCTTGTCGCTGGTTTTCTGTTTTATTTTTCTTGAGTCCTACGACATTAACGCTGGTTCTCTTGGTGTAATCTTGGGCCTGCTCCAACAATTGATCTGCTTGATCAGTGGAAGCTGTTGACAAGCGATCAGCCAAATTTAAATCCTCATAAACCGGATCAAATTCAGGAGTGACTAGGGTCTCGCTCACCCCAAGATTTAGGGGTAATTGAAGCCCGAGATTTTTGGGCAAAAGCTTCCCAACATTGATGTTGGTAATCAAGTCATAGGATTGAGCATCTTCGCGATTTCGCTCAGAAGGCATCTGATCCACAGCGCCAAATCCAGAGGTAGACATTCTCGCATTGGCGGATACATCTACTAAATCCGCCATATTGGCATCCAAAGCCGCTACTCCAGCCCAACCACCTTGATTATCCAGACCCGTCAACCTTAACTCGTTAAACCATACTTGCCCCCTAGCCCTGGTAGAAGATTGATTCTTTACGCCGACCATAATACCGCGTACCGAAGCTAGAGATGGATTCCCTCGAATGGCCACCCTCATGACCCCTGGGCTTTGTGGTGCATCCGCATCAACCGCCACTAAAGTTCCGGAGCGGTATTCATAGTACTGAACCCGATCAAGTGTTTGATCGTTAATACCTTTAGCTTTGATTTGAGATAAAACATCTAAAGGAATATCAATTTCATTAACGCTTGGCCATATATCCACGTCGGCTAATGATCCATGCGGAGTAAATGTCAACGGCAACTCAATTTGATAGTAGTTTTCGGAAAAATCAGTTCCAAATCTCAATACTCCGACTAAGGGAGTTTGGCTGATTGGATAATCATTGGGATTAATGGTCTCCGCATGCATCATCATTTTTAGGCGTTTGTACTGCCTAAAGTCAAATTGCGTGTTTTTAAACACCGCGCGGGTATCCTGGGATTCTAAAAACTTAACCGTCAGCGCGAGTGATTGTTCGTTTTGACGTATCACTGTGTTGTTGTTATTGAGCTGCTCGCGGACTAAACCTGGCGGTAATACGTATGGTATGGGCGTTCTGTTGCTATTTTCTTCAATGTTAAAGGTCTGCACATCTACAGAAGTTAAATCATCTGAGGGGTCTACATCATTTGGATCCAATGATTTGTTGTACATACGCCAATCTCCGCGCACCAAATCCAGGTTAGCAAATCGCATCACCAATGGTGACGAAAATCCAGTTAAATACATACGCATAAAACTGATTGACCTAAAATCCGCAATCCCACCTACTGCTTCATCAAATGCCTGAACTGGAATTTTGTACTGAATCCATCGAGTTCTAACTTGACTTCCATCGGGTAACTTCGGACTCAGCGATTCCTTAATATCTGTGACAAATCGATCATTGATGGTGGTATTCGGTTTAACCTCAATACGGTATGAATAATAACTATCAATCGTATTCATCGTTAAATCGCGATCTAAGTCTTCAACATCTGGAAGTGTGGTGGCTCCCCGATTGAGATTGCCTACGGCTACGGGAGCGTTACCCTCAGGATTGTTGTAGTCTCTGTAGCGATCCAATATGCTTCCAGATGCATTCAAATAAAAACGATAATTATCTAACGCGTAGTCCGGACCGGGGTTATTTCGGTAGATTTCATTTTCTTGGTTGTCCGACAGTCCATCAAATCCCACATCCTGTAACAAGCGGTTTTGCGGGTCTGTGTCGAAAGCGTACACCAATGATTGAGCGGCTGGCACTTTACCCCAAGAGGTTGGCGCGGAGATACTCGTCGCTAAACGATCAGGCAACCCATTTTCGTACTGTTTTTTTCCATCCTTAAGTATGTCTTCTGAAATATTGCCTAAATCAATGATCAATTGACCTGGGTTATTGGTATCAGACAGACCGTCGACAAAGGGATCCATCAACCAGAATTGTACAAAACCAACGTTGGCTTGTTCGAAATTAGTCGTGTTTAAAGCCCGCATAATCCCACCCCATTTTTCCTGTTTGGGGAGCGTATTAAACTGTGGGTTGTTGTTGTATGGACCTTTGGCTTGGGGATCGTAAAACAAATCCAAGGTGGATTGAATGGTGGTTTGTCCCTGAACTACATCTACTTGAGGAAAAATCTCCTCGATATACACCCTTCTGGTCGGATTGGTCGATAAGTCTTCGTTGGTTACTCCAGCGGGACGTTGTAGACTATAAAAAATTGGATCTATCGTATACCAAGCCAATTTCGATCGGGTATATCCATTGCGCAAGTTTTCTGGATCTGTAGGGCTATTTCCATAAAGCTGACCTGAACGACCATAAGCGATTGGTGTGCTCGCCAAACTCCACCCCAAGGCTCCGCGCACATCAATCATGGATTGAGCCCCTTCAAAATCATCGATATAGGTGGTGATTTCACCCCTGAACTCAGAGAATTTTGGCGCACCCGGTTTGAGCACAGCTACCTCAGCGCGAAAAGAAAGATTAGAGGGTACATCGGTTTCCACAAAAGGAAGCCTATTGGCCAAACGTGTTAAGAAAGGGAGTTCCGCGTTGTAGAGCGCATTAAACCCAAATATGGAATTATTGATTGGCTCAGTGCCGTAATTGGCTTTTTGGGTTAAGGGTCGTTCATTAATATTGAGGTAGGTACCCCCTAAAAGCCATTGGTCGTTGAGTTTGTGTTGGACATTGATCCCCGTAAAACGCTTGTTTTGCTGACCAAATACCGCATTGTTTTCTACATCGATTTGGATAGGTGTGTTTGATGCTTCCAAACTGGGATCCAACAGCTGAACGGTTCCTGCGGCGTAGTTCACGGAATAGTCAATTCCTTCTTGAAGCAATCGATTTCCAGCCCTAACCTTTACGGAACCTCTGGGTACATTGTAGGCGCCGATCGGTATGCCATTATATCCGGCTGACTTGTACTGACCTTTGAGAATAAACTTGTTTTTTTCAGGGGATTCTAGAGCGGCTGCTTTCGTTTTTCGGTACAAATCCCTAAACACATACTTTTTCTGATTTTCATTATACCCTTGATCGTTATCTCGGTCGTATTGGCCTGAACCCAACAAATTAAATAAGTACTTACCAAAAGGCTCAACTTGGGTAAATAAAATACTCCCCGTGCGCAAATTGATGGTGCGGCCCGGAATAAAATCAAAAAAACCATCCCCACCGGGTTGTTCGTCCTGATAAGCGTTGAGGCGATCTAAGTTAAACACATCGAGTAAAATACGCTGATCCAGTGGTTTAGGAGATTTTGGCCAGCCCTGGTCGTTCACTGGGGTTATGTAGTTTCTGGGACTTGGGTCGGAATAAAGGATATTAAAACGAAAATCCTCGGGGCTTAATTGGTAGGCTCCTGTGGGATAAATATTCTTCATCATCAAATCCCAAATAGGGTCTTTTACACTGGTGATATTGCTTTTGAGTAACTTGAGAACCAATGCATTGTTTTGCAAGGTGGGTTGTTGCGCACTCCCACCCAAGGTAGTCGACTCAATACCTCCGTTGGCAAATTCCCCGACTTGATACACGACCCCTTTATAGGTGTATTGAAAAGCAACAGCCAATACCTCATCCGCATTTAATGTCTGACTTAGGGACAAATAGCCCAACTGTGTGTCGTAAAAATAATCGCGCTCAGGCTCTAACTTTCGGGCATTCTCCAATACGGTATAATCAAAACCTGGCTGAGGCTGATAACTACCCATCTCAAAAGAACCCGCTATAGTGCCTAAATCCCGAACACCCGATTTCATGGCTCCACCGGGCAAGCCGATGAGTTCAGGATCATAGGCATTGGCCTTATTGGAGGGGAGATTAGGCGTTGAACTATCTTTGAAAAATTCACTGGGCAGACTGGGTGACTTACCAACAAGGGTGTTTTCCGGTTTGGCCTCGCCGAGATCTTGAATGGCTAAAATATGGCGAACACTATTGGTTTGTTGCATTCGGTTGGTCACCCAAACTTCAATGCGGGTGATTTGGACCTGTGAATTGATGTAGGGGTATTGAGCCAGGGCCTGATCAAACTGATCCCGAAAGAAATGTGCCAGGAAAAAGTGCCTGTCCTCCTCATAATCCCAACCAGAAACCGAAAAATCTTTGATCGTACCTCCCCCTCTAGCCAGTACAGAATTGTTCTGGGATCTTTGTTCCGCTAACACGGTGGTCACCGTAGTGCGCCCAAACTTCATTTCAGTTTTGATACCAAAAAGACTTTGAGCCCCCTGAATCAAAGAGCTGGTCAACGGCATACTCAGATCACCGATTTCCACATTTTGAAGTATGTTGTCCTCCTCCCCGTTAAACGCTTTGTTTTGATTGCCCGACAAAGGGTTATCCACCTTCAAACCGGTTACATCCGCCACTGTAGGTGGTGTATAGGCTACTTTGATCAAGTTTTGAAAATCAAAAGTGGCTTTGGTGTTGTAATTGGCGTTGATCGATAATCGCAACCCTATTTTCCCTACCAACCCTAAACTGATGTCTTGATCAAAATCAAAAGCGAGTGTCGATCTGTTTCTGGGTGAAATGGATGGATTGTCGTTCTTCTGCCACAACACCCCCAAATCCACACCTACCTGGCCTTGAGGTATCAGCGACACCTCATCTCCCCCAAAAATGGACTGAAGGGCTTCACTTCTCAGCGCATACCCGGGCAGTAAATTTTTATCTTTTTGTTTTTCCTTATCCGTTTGAGCGTAGGCATCAATTTTATCTTGAAGATACACCCGTGACTGTTGGCGATCCACCATAGCCCAGTACTGCTTTGGGGTCAACATCAAAGGAGCACCCATGACATATCCAGACAAATCTGCCTGCCGAACATACATATCCAGTTCGGGGTCGTACGCATACGACACAACAACTCCAGAGATATTGGGTAATAAAAGAGGCTTAGTTACTACCCCAAGTGTATCCTGTGTAGTATTAACGGATGAAGGCGTTGACTGTTGGGCATAAACAGGTGTCCCCAATAACACGATCAAAGTTATCGGCAAAAACCAGCTCCAAAAACGATTTTGATAAATTAACAAACAACTACAATTATATCTGTTTTAGGGTCATTTTAATCAGATCTTCAACGGTTAAGCCCGGATTGGCCTGATCAATTTTCTCCAAAATAGGCTCAGCAGACTTGCGGCTGAAACCTAAGATCTCTAAGGCAGATAACGCTTCTTCTTTGTTTGTATTGTGTGGCAATGTTACAGATTTTGAATCACCTGTTAACTTGATCATCTTATCTTTTAAATCTAATATGATTCGCTGAGCTGTTTTGGCACCAATCCCTTTGATGCTTTGTATCAAACGAACGTCCTCACGAATCACCGCGTCTTTTAACTCATTGGGAGAAACGGAGGACAACATGGTGCGGGCTGTATTCGTGCCAATACCGGAAACCGTCAACAACAAACGAAATAGTGCGCGCTCAAAGTCATCACAAAATCCGTATAGGGTGTGGCTGTCCTCCTTGATATGCAGATGGGTCAAAAGCTTAATTTGCTCTTGATCTCCCAACTGACTATAGGTGTGCAAGGAAATATGTACTTCGTACCCTACCCCCTGACATTCAATAACTACATGAGTAGGATATTTTTCTGACAGTCTGCCTTGAAGATATGCAATCATGAATTCGACTTTTTATTTGGAGATCGCTCCTGAGCATCAATGGCAGTAAGCGCTGCCATATTGACCATTTCTTGAACACTGGCTCCGAGTTGAATCAAGTGGATCGGGTTTTTTAACCCCATCAAAAATGGACCTATAGAGTCCGCATGATTCACCTCTTTAAGCAATTTGTAGGTGATATTGGCGGACTCAAGATTAGGAAAAACAAGCGTATTTACTTTTTTGCCAGCAATCTTGGAGAATGGAAATATACTTTGGTGTAAATCTTTGTTTAATGCAAAATCGAGCTGTAATTCGCCATCGACCAATAAATTAGGATGTTGGGTATGCAGTAATTTAACCGCTTGTTTCACCTTAGTGGCATGTGGATGTTCCGAGGTGCCGAAATTGGCGTAGGACAATAGGGCGATTACCGGTTCAAAGCCAAAAGTGCTCACCACTTGAGCCGTCATCAAAGCAATTTCAGCCAATTGCTCTGCTGTAGGATCAATATTCATGGTGGTGTCTGCTAAAAACAAGGGGCCACGATCAGTAATCATGATATTTGTCGAGGCTACCCGACCTACACCTGGGGCACGTCCAATAAGCTCCAAAATTGGTTTAGCCACCATGGCATATGGTCTGGAATACCCAGAAATCATTCCATCTGCATCACCTTCAAGCACCATCATAGCACCGTAGTGATTGCGTTCCTTCATTTTATTTTCCGCAATGTATTGAGTGATTCCGGTGCGTCTTCGAGATTCCCAATAGGCCTGACCGTAGACGATACGTTTGGCTTTGGCCGCGTCATCTTTAGGATCGACGATACACAAATCAGCCTCAAACTCAAGCTCCTCCATCAGGGCTTTTATCACCTCCGCATGACCCAATAAAATGGGGATGGCTATGCCTTCTTCATACACAAATTGCGCTGCCTTAAGGACGTCTAAATGGTCTGCTTCCGCAAAAACGATTTTCTTCAAATCGAGTTTGGCTCTGTTGTGCATTTGGCGAATAAGCTTATTGTCATTACCCGAGCGGGATAATAAATCTTCTTTGTATTTATCCCAATCTTCGATTGGGTTTACTGCCACACCGCTTTCAACAGCCGCTTTAGCAACAGCTACTGGAATCGTGCCAATCAGTCTAGGATCAAATGGTTTAGGAATGATGTAATCCTTACCAAACGCCAATCGAGTTTCCCCATAGGTGATATTTACTTGCTCAGGCACCACTTCTTTTGTCAGCTCCGCTAAAGCGCGAACTGCAGCAACTTTCATCGCTTCATTAATTTTAGTGGCCCGTACATCCAGAGCACCTCTAAATATATAGGGGAAACCAAGTACATTATTAACTTGGTTAGGAAAGTCGGAACGTCCAGTAGCCATGATAATATCAGGCCTTGTCGCACAAGCTAGGTGGTAATCAATCTCGGGATTAGGATTGGCTAGGGCAAAAACAATCGGAGTTTCAGCCATGGACAACAACATTTCTGGGGTGACAACGTCGGCAATAGAAAGACCGATAAATACATCGGCGCCAACCATAGCTTCCTCCAGGGTATTCAAGTCGCGATCTGTAGCAAATTCTGCCTTTTCAACAGTAAGATCGGGGCGGTCTTTGCGTATCACACCCTTGGAATCCAGCATAATCATCTGGCTAACTTTAGCGCCAAGTGCCTTATATAATTTGGTGCACGAAACTGCCGCAGCACCTGCCCCATTGATCACTATGGTCACTTGATCAATAGACTTCTGCGCCACTTCTAAGGCGTTTAATAAGGCAGCGGCAGAAATAATAGCCGTTCCATGCTGATCGTCATGCATGACTGGAATATCTAATTCCTCCTTTAAACGACGTTCAATTTCAAAGGCCTCAGGAGCTTTAATGTCTTCCAGATTAATTCCCCCAAAACTTGGAGAAATGCGCTTCACCGTATCTACAAATGCGTCCACATCCTTGGCATCTACCTCAATATCAATACTATCGATATCGGCAAATATTTTGAAAAGCAAAGCTTTTCCCTCCATGACCGGTTTAGACGCCAATGGGCCTATGTCTCCAAGACCCAAAACAGCTGTACCGTTGGATATGACAGCCACTAGATTTCCTTTAGCTGTATATTTATACGCATTGTTCGGATCCTTTTCAATTTCCAGGCAGGGTTCAGCCACACCCGGAGAATAGGCCAAGGCTAAATCGCGTTGCGTGGCATACGGCTTAGTGGGTACAATTTTAATTTTGCCCGGTTGCGGCTTGGCGTGATACACCAATGCTTCACGCCTTAACTTTGAATGTGCCATATCGTTTAAATCTAGCCCAAAGATAAGTTTATTGAACTAAAAAACGGGTGCCCATGGGCACCCGTTTTAGGGAACTTATCACCAAAAATATCCGACGATTATCGCCGTGATTACTAGTAATATCAATGATAATATTCTAAAATGCTGGTACCAAGGCAAACCTTTGAACTCCTCGGTGTCTTGAGCGATCATTTCTTTTTTATAAGTGTATTGATCCACTTTATCGGCCGCGGGTGCTGGAGTAGAAATACTCACCCCGACATGTACTAAAACACTGACAACAAACAGTAGATTGGCTTTAGCTAGGAAGTGAAAATCATTGAGGTAAGGAACTAAATCAAAACTCAATGATAAAATCATAAACATAGCCAAGGCGGCTCCGACCATCAAACTGGCAAAAGCACCGTGGGCATTGGCCCGCTTCCAAAAAAGGCCAAGAACAAACGCCGAAACAATCGGGGGAGAAGTAAAAGCGATCACCAATTGCAAATAACTCCAAAGCGAATCACTAACTCGTTCAATAAATGGAACCCAAGCTGACGAAAGCACCACCAAAATCAAAGTGGCGATCTGTCCGGCACGCACCAACTGTTTTGAGGTCATTTTTGGCCTTAACAACTGGATGAAGTCCATGGTAATCAAGGTGGATGCCGAATTAAATGTAGCTGAAACGGAGGACATCATCGCGGCCAATAAACCAGCAACAACCAGGCCTAAAAATCCAGTAGGTAGCAATTGGAACAACAAAACTGGATACGTTAAATTTGGACAGTCTTTTAAATTGCTGCACATAGAACCATCAGCCAATGGATAATTTAAGGTGGAGATATCTAAATCGTTAAACAACAAAATCGCCAAAACCCCTGGAACCACCATGACGAAAATCACAGGAAGTTTTAAAAACCCGGCAAATAAAGCACCCCACCTACCGTGGTTTAAGTTTTTAGCCCCGAGTACACGTTGCACCATGAATTGGTTGTTGGCCCAAAAGTAAAATCCCAACAAGGGGACGCCGGTGAGTAAACCCCACCAAGGCATGAACTCATCGTTAAGAGGCCTTACCAAACTAAATACAGCCTCTGCAGACTCCGGAACATAATAGCCTCTTGCCGCTTTTTCTCCAAAATTAACTTGACCAGCAGCCAACATGTCATCCAGTCTGGACATCATCGTGTCCCAGCCTCCCCCGAGGGCATCAAAAGCGAAATAGGTGATAAAAACAGAACCGATCAATAGAAGGATGGCTTGGATCACTTCAGTTTGAATAACAGAGTTCAACCCACCAGGAATTGTATAGGCTGCTGCAGCGATAGCCAGTGAAATGATGATCACGGTAGAACTCACTTCGGGAAAAAGCAGTTTGAGCACAATGCTTCCCACATACAAAGCGGCTGCCGTATCCACGAGTACATTGCCCACTATGGTGATGAAAGAAAAATAATAACGAGACTTGCGGTCATATCTACGCTCAAGGAATTCAGGCATGGTATAGACCCCTGATCTCAAATAAAAAGGCAGAAAGAAAATAGCAAAGAAAATCAACACCACTACCGCATACCACTCGTAGTTGTATACACTCACATTGGTTTGGAAGGCATCTGAGGCCAATCCCACTAGGGTTGAACTGGAAATATTGGCCGAGAACAAGGCAATCCCTACAATGGGCCATGTCATGGTTCGACCTCCCAAAAAATAGTCTTCGGAAGAACTTCTTTTTGACTTGGAAATCCCGTACAGTACAATACCCACGAGATAAACCAAAATCACAATAATATCAATGTTGCTTAATGAATTCATAATCAATTAAATAGCTGGAAAATTGGTTGGTTATAATTGGTTTAGTTCTGGGTTTTAATATATTGATTTTTCTCTACTGCAAAAAATATATTTCTTTTAGTCGTTATTCTGCACAAAATCAATATTTCTCATCAACCCCTCATATTTAGCTCGTTCAAATGGGGTGTCTTGGAATAATTCGCGGAAAACTTCATGGGTCAAATCTTTCCACTGATCTGAACTGTAGGAAACGTAGGGCCTTGGGGCTAATCGTTGATCGTTGTGCTGCAATGAAAAACGATTCCACGGACACACCTCCTGACATACATCACACCCAAAAATCCAGTTATCCATCTGGCCTTTAAGCGTATCGGGTATTTTATCTTTGAGCTCTATAGTTGCATGTGCAATACACCTTTGGGCATCAACCACTGCTGGAGCGACAATGGCCTGAGTAGGACACGCATCAATACACGCGCGACAAGTGCCGCAGTGTTGAAAGTCTCCCGATGGGGAATCTACATCCAAGGGTAGGTCGATCAATAACTCTGCTAAAAAAAAATAAGATCCTTTTTTCTTGGACAACAAATTTCCGTTTTTCCCAATCCAGCCCAATCCAGCGCGAGATGCCCATGCCTTTTCCAGCACTGGGGCAGAATCCACGAATGCGCGTCCCGAGACAGCTCCGATATGCTCTTGTATGAATTGAAGCAACTCCCTGAGTTTGTCCTTGATCACCAAGTGATAATCGGTCCCATAGGCATACTTGGCAATTTTAAAGCTGTCAGTGGGTGTTTGGGTCTGGGAGTAATAATTATAGGACAAGCTCAAGACACTAACCGTCCCCTCAACAAGTAATCTCGGGTCTAGGCGCTTGTCAAAGTTTCGCTCCATATAGGACATGGAACCGTGATACCCTTTATTTAACCAACGCTCTAATCGAGGAGCCTCATCGGACAAAAATTCCGCACGGGCGATACCACAATGCATAAATCCGAGACGTTCCGCCTCTGCTTTAATCAACCGTGTGTTTTTAGAGATCGAAGCTGGAGTCAAAACAATCCGGTTTGCTTGCCAGGATCCATTCTACCTAAATGCTGATAGGCCAGAGCCGTCGCTTCTCGTCCCCTCGGGGTGCGCATCAAAAACCCTTGTTGAATTAAAAAAGGCTCATAAACCTCTTCGATGGTCTCTGCATTTTCAGATACAGCCGTAGCCAATGTATTGATGCCTACCGGACCGCCTTTAAATTTATCGATCAATGTGGTTAAAATCTTGTTATCCATTTCATCCAAGCCAAACTGATCGACATTGAGTGCCTTTAGTCCGTATTGAGCAATTGATTGATCTATACGACCGTTCCCTTTGATTTGAGCAAAATCGCGTACCCTGCGCAATAGGGCGTTGCAAATCCTTGGTGTGCCCCTACTGCGACCAGCTATTTCAATCGCTGCAGATAAATCAATAGCTGTTTTTAGTATAGCGGCACTACGGACGGCAATGGTGGATAATAGTTCGGTGGAATAATACTCCAATCTAGATTGTATGCCAAAACGAGCCCGCATGGGAGCAGTGAGTAGTCCTGAACGAGTAGTCGCACCGATTAAGGTAAATGGATTTAAGTTGATTTGAACCGATCGTGCATTCGGGCCACTTTCGATCATAATATCGATCTTGAAGTCCTCCATGGCGGAGTATAGATACTCTTCAATGACTGGGGATAACCGGTGGATTTCATCAATAAACAAGACATCTCTGGGTTCAAGATTAGTCAACAAACCGGCTAGATCCCCGGGTTTATCTAAAACTGGACCAGAAGTGATTTTAATGCCAACACCCAGTTCATGGGCCAAAATATGGGCAAGCGTGGTTTTACCCAAACCCGGAGGTCCGTGCAACAAGGTGTGGTCTAATGCTTCTTCTCGTAGATTGGCGGCTTGAACAAACACCTGCAGGTTTTCCAATACCTTTTCCTGTCCGGTAAAGTCATCAAAACGCAAAGGCCTAAGGGCCTTTTCAATATCTACTTCCTCTTTGGACAGGTGATCCCCACTAGGGTTCAAGTATTCATTCATCAGGGCTTAATAAGGTGATTAAAACTCTTTTTTGATTAATTGAGCTCGATCAGAAAACACGGGTAAAGAAACCTCAGGCACACCGTAGAGCTTGGTTACGGCATCTCCAGAAAGAGATAGCTGAACTTTTTGAGTCGCAGTAAGTATTGATGAAGTATTATCCTGTTGAATCCACTCGATGACTCCAGCATTAAGCTCTAAACCATCAAACTCAGACTCTCCCTTTAAATGGCCTTTTAAAGTAGCTGTATCCCCTGAGAGCCTGACTTGAGTGCGGTCATTTTGTTCCAAAGAAATATTAGCGATATCTCCGTGAATTATAGCGGTTGACCTACTAGAGGCAGACAAACTCAAAGAAGACCACTTCGTATTTGACTCCAAGCGACTTCGATCACTTAGGGTAGCCCTTAAGGCTCCCCCCACCCCATGGACAACAAAACTAGCCGATCCTTGAAGCACTAAAGATAAATCCGATACTTCTGGGGTTACAAAGGCGTCAACCATACCCGCTTGTATTTCGATAGATTTAACATCGGGTGTGTATACATCAATATCTAACTGTTTACGTGCTTTTACCTCATAATACGTAGTGATAGATAGCACACGATCAACCACTTCAAAATGGAAAACTGGAGGCAGATTGTCGTCGGCAGTAAACACCACCTTGGACTCAGGAGCAATTTTTAGGTGAATATTGGCCTCATCCGACAGAATAATTCGGTCAAATGACTCCAGAGGAATAGACGTTTGGGTAACGTTTCTACTGCCGGCTATGGTTGGCTTTTTTTGGCCAAAAGACCAGGCAGTAAACATCAACAAAAAAAGTAAGGGGCGGTAGACTACAGCCATAGTGGTAAAATTTGGTACAATATAAAGTTAATTCATCTATGGGTATAAAAAAAGCCCCGTAAACGGGGCTTTAAATTAATGGTGAAGTACTTCTTCATCGGGGCCCATGGGCTCCGTTTGTGGGATAAAGTCTTGACCTGGAATGATATACTCACCAGATTTACTAGTTTTAGAGTAATCGTAAGCCCAACGGTGTACTTCAGGAATCTCACCAGGCCAGTTTCCATGAATGTGTTCTACTGGAGTAGTCCACTCCAAAGTATTTGAACTCCAAGGATTTTGAGTGGCTTTCTTACCAAAATAAATACTGGAAATAAAATTGTACACAAATACCAATTGTACCAAGGCAGCTATTATGGCAAATACCGTGATCAACACTTGAAGATTGGTCAATTCATCAAACATAGGAAAAGCTGTGTTTTCGTAATATCTTCTGGGCACACCCGCCATACCGACAAAGTGCATCGGGAAGAACACCCCATAGGAAGCAACAGCGGTCACCCAGAAATGCACATACCCCAAGTTTTTGTTCATCATGCGGCCAAACATCTTAGGGAACCAGTGGTAAACTCCGGCAAACAGACCATAAAGCGCCGATATACCCATCACCAAGTGAAAGTGAGCTACTACAAAGTAGGTATCGTGAACGTTGATATCCAAGGTGCTATCTCCCAAAACGATACCGGTCAATCCACCAGTAATGAAGGTAGACACCAAACCGATGGAGAACAACATAGCCGGGTTCATTTGCAAATTACCTTTCCAAAGTGTAGTGATGTAGTTAAATGCTTTTACGGCTGAGGGGATGGCAATCAATAAAGTGGTAAACGTAAATACAGATCCCAAAAATGGATTCATTCCAGAGACAAACATGTGGTGACCCCATACTATGGTCGATAAAAACGCAATAGCAATGATGGAAGTAACCATGGCACGATACCCAAAGATCGGCTTACGTGCATTAGTCGACATCACCTCAGAAGTAATCCCCAGTGCAGGAAGTAAAACGATATACACTTCAGGGTGACCCAAGAACCAAAACAAGTGTTCATAGAGCACCGGACTTCCTCCTTGATAATGCAAAACCTCTCCTTGAATAAATATATCTGAAAGGAAAAAGGAAGTGCCAAAGCTGCGGTCCATGATTAATAATAACGCCGCAGATAAAAGGACAGGGAAAGAAACTACCCCGATAATCGCAGTGACAAAAAACGCCCAAATAGTTAATGGAAGGCGAGTCATCGACATCCCCTTTGTGCGAAGGTTAATCACAGTCACAATATAGTTCAGCGAACCTAGTAAGGAAGAAGCAATAAAAATAGCCATAGAAACCAACCAGAGCGTCATACCCAATCCAGATCCAGATTGCGCCATGGGAAGTGCAGAAAGTGGTGGGTAAACGGTCCATCCGGCAGAAGCAGGCCCTGATTCAACGAATAAAGAAGATATCATGATTGCGGAAGACAAAAAGAACAACCAGTAAGAAACCATGTTCAAAAATCCGGAAGCCATGTCGCGAGCACCTATCTGCAAGGGGATTAACAAGTTACTGAATGTTCCTGACAAACCTGCAGTAAGCACAAAGAACACCATGATGGTTCCGTGGATGGTCACCAAGGAAAGATAAATATCTGCATCCATAACCCCGTCAGGAGCCCATTTACCCAACAAGGCCTCAAAGATGGGGAAAGACTGTCCAGGCCAAGCCAACTGCATTCTAAACAGAATCGACATAGCGATACCGATAAAGCCCATAATCAAACCTGTGATCAAGTACTGCTTAGCAATCATCTTGTGATCCATGCTAAAGATGTACTTAGTGATAAAAGTTTCCTTATGGTGGTGGTGTCCGTGGTCGTGGTCTTCTACGTGATCGTGAGCGTGTGCAGACATAGGTATAAATTTAAACTGTAAACCGTTTTAATTATTCAATAGTTGGTTGAGCTTCCACTTCAGTGGTGGCCGTGGTATCCTTTTGCATAGAAACACCAAAGGTTGTTTGTTGAGCAAGCCACTTCTGGTAGTCCTCAGGTGTATCAACGACAATTTTCATTTGCATGTTGTAGTGTGACTTACCACAGATTTTGTTGCAAAGCAAAATGTAATCAAACTCCCATGGATCATTGTTGGGAATACCCTGTGCTGCACGCTGAGCGCGAAGCGCATTGGTTCTTTTAACTTTTTCAATAGTCTCGGGACGTTGACGCATTTCAGCAGTAGTCTCTGTAGGTGTGAATGCAAACTCGGTAATCATACCTGGAACACAGTTCATCTGTGCGCGGAAATGGGGCATGTACGCTGAGTGCAATACATCTTGAGAACGCATTTTAAACAATACTTTTTGACCTACTGGAAGATGAAGTTCTTTGACAACAATATCGTCAGTTGCATTAGGGTCTTGGGTATCGACACCTAAAATATTGGCGTTATCAATATCGATCAAACGAACATTGGCGTCTCCTAAAACGTTGTCCGCTCCCGCATATCGGGCAGTCCAGTTGAACTGCTGCGCATATAACTCAATGACAATAGGATCTTCGCCCTCTTTAGGATTCATGATATCATTCCAAGTGTACAAGCCCCAAAGGATAAGACCTGTTAAAACTACTACCGGAATAGAAGTCCAAATTAACTCAAGCTTATTATTGTCGGCAAAATACAGGGCTTTTTGGCCAGCCTTTCCTCGGTACTTAAACGCAAAGTAGTGGAGTAAAACTTGTGTAATGGCCATCACAAAGAAAATGATTACAAAAGACACCAACATCAAGTTGTCGTATTCAGCTCCGTGTTCAGATGATGCAGCAGGCAACAAGAACTTTCCGTACTTGTAAAAACTAAAAAAAGTAAGACCGTAAATAAACACCAAAAAGGCAAACATCAAATAACCATTATATTGGTTGTCTTGGTCATCAGCAATTTGGGTAGGCTCAGACTTCATCTGAGAAAGTTGGAAAATCTTGGTCAATTGCCAAATGGCTAAACCGACTAAGGCAACTACAGCTATGGATAATAAAACAGTCATCGATACAATAGATTACTTGAAATTAGTAATGAAAATGTTTGCTCTCTTCAATAAGAGGATGGTTCTTAGGGGTAATTGGCGCACTGGCAATTGAAGTAAAGACCACGAAAATGAACAATCCAGCAAAGAAAGCTACAGCAGCCAACTCGGTAAGTCCAAATGATGCTTGGTCACCAACAGTAGCTGGCATAATCATGTGATACACATCAAAATAATGGCCCACTAGTATCACTATTCCTGCCATAACAACCAACCAATTTAAACGTTTGTAATCGCTATTCATCAAAAGCAATAAGGGAAGAAGGAAATTCATGGCAATCATCCCAAAATAACCCACTTTGAAATCTTCTATGCGGGTGACAAAATAAGTGACTTCCTCAGGAATGTTTGAATACCAGATCAACATGAATTGAGAAAACCATAAATAGGTCCAGAAAACACTGATACCGAACATGAATTTGGCCAAATCATGAATATGGCTGTCATTCACATCAGGTAATAATCCCTTAGATTTAAGGTAAATAGTTACCATGGCAATCACCGTAATACCAGACACAAACAAAGAGGCAAAAACATACCATCCAAACAAGGTACTGAACCAGTGAGGGTCAACACTCATGATCCAGTCCCAAGACATCATGGACTCAGAAATCAAGAACAACACTAGAAAAGCAGCCGATAGTCTAAAGTTTTTAACAAATGAACCGGTGGTGCTGTCGTTGTCTTCCGCCAGAGAAAACTTGCGAGATAATTTCTGATAGCCAATCCAGATCCCTAAATAGATGACAGAACGAATTAAAAATCCGGGTACATTTAAAAATCCAGACTTACCTTGAATCAATTCATCATGAGCAACTACCTCAGGGTCCATCCAGACAAATAAATGGTTGAAGTGAAGGGAAGTTAATACCAAGATGACCAATAAAAGTATTCCTCCAGGCAACAAATAAGAAGTAATCCCCTCCATAACTCGGAACAACAAGGGTGACCAACCTGCCTGAGCGGCTCGGTTGATACCATAGAAAGCCAATACGCCGAGCGATATCATCAAAGCAAACAAGGCAGCTACATAAATTGCCGCCCAAGGTTTATTCTGAAGTTGATGTAGAAGGTGTGTATCGTGGTCTGCTGTGTGAGATTCATCAGTTGAAGCAGCGTGACTAGATTGGCCACCTACCTCGATTTCATGACCTTCAATAACCACGACTTGTTTTTCGTCCGCTGGAGCTACCTCATGTGACTCAGCTTCACCGTGTGTATCGTGAGATACAACCATTGACTTGGCTTGTTCAACAGTCTTGGGGGCAGACCATAAACCTAGGGCCATACCCAAAGCCCCAAGTACCATAAGTACGAGAGCAAAAGTTTTTAGACGCTTAGAAAAAGTATACATGTTGAACAGATTATTTTGTTAATTCTTGTTTGAGTTGCATCACATAATTGGCTACTAACCAACGCTCATTTTCATTGAGCTGTGAAGCGTATGAACCCATAGCATTGATACCGTAGTAGATCACATGATAAGTACTCCCTACAGTAATGTCTCTAGCTGCATCAGCGTAGCTAGGAACACCGAGAATTTTTTCTCTTTGCACCAAAGTTCCTTGACCATCGCCTTTGGTACCGTGACATGTAGCGCAATAAGCATCATACAAGGCTTTACCGGAGGCAGCCGCTTTATCATCAAATTCAGCCATGCGGTTGGGTTGAGTACGCGAAGCTATTTTACCGTCAACGGTATTGGCCAGCTCATAAGGAATATGACCACGAGCTATGGTATGATCAGCTGGAATTCCAGCAGCAGTCCCGTTGGGTAAAAAGGGCACTGCTTGGTAGGTTTCATAACCAACAGCATAATACATATCAGGAAAATACTCATAGTTGCGTTTGGTCTTGTCTGTGTGGCAAGAGACCAATAACAACGCACTAAATAAAAGGCCTAGGATTTTTTTCATATCGTTCATAGTACTTACGAATGCTTTTCTGATATATTGATTTCAACCGCCCCTGTTTCTTCCAAAAGCGCTCTGAGTGACTCTTCGTTGTCATGTACGGAAATTTCCATCACAAAGTGATCATCTGTAGAACGAACATCAGGATTTTCGGCTTTTTTAAACGGCCATAGTCTGCTGCGCATGTAAAAAGTGATCACCATTAAGTGAGCTGCAAAAAAGACAGTCAGCTCAAACATGATAGGAACAAAGGCAGGCATATTTTCCAAATAACTGAAACTTGGTTTTCCGCCAATATCTTGAGGCCAATCTTGAATCATAATAAAATTCATCATCGTAATCGCCACAGACAAACCTACGATACCGTATAAAAATGCGGCAATAGCAATACGTGTAGGGGCTAGACCCATAGCCTTATCTAAACCGTGAACGGGGAATGGGCAGTAAACTTCATCGATGTGGTGGTGAGCAGCACGCACCTTTTTAACGGCCATCATCAAGATGTCGTCATCGTTGTACAAGGCGTGAATTACTTTGTTGGCCATAACTTATTCTTCCTTTTTAGTTTTAGCTGCCTTAGTCGCTTTGGCCTTTTCAGGCATCGTGTACAATGGCAGACCAGCATCTCTTAATTTTTTGTATTTCTCCCCTGAAGACTTCAAAATAGTTTTTACTTCAGCCTGGGCAATCACAGGGAATGTACGGGCGTAAAGCAAAAACAAAACAAAGAAGAAACCTATAGTACCGATAAAAATACTGATGTCGACAAAAGTTGGAGAGAACATGGTCCAAGAGGACGGTAGGTAATCTCTGTGCAATGAGGTAACGATGATCACAAAACGCTCAAACCACATTCCGATGTTTACTACAATGGAAATAAAGAAAGAGAACATGATGCTGGTTCGTAAACGTTTAAACCACATAAACTGAGGAGAAAATACGTTACATGTCATCATCGCCCAATAAGCCCAAGCATAAGGACCTGTTGCTCTGTTGAGGAAAGCGTACTGCTCGTACTCAACCCCTGAATACCAAGCCATAAACAACTCGGTAATGTAGGCGCATCCAACGATAGAACCCGTGATCATGATCACTATGTTCATCAATTCAATGTGTTGTACCGTAATGTAGGCCTCCAAGTTGGAGACTTTTCTCATGATGATCAGCAGGGTGTTTACCATGGCAAATCCCGAGAAAATAGCTCCCGCCACAAAATAAGGAGGGAAAATCGTAGTATGCCATCCAGGAATTACTGAGGTGGCAAAGTCAAAGGATACGATGGTGTGTACCGAGAGTACTAAAGGAGTAGCTAGACCAGCTAGAACTAGAGATACCTCCTCAAATCGCTGCCAATCTTTAGCGCGACCAGTCCAACCAAAGCTAAGTAAACTGTATATTTTCTTTTGGAAAGGCTTAACGGCACGATCTCTGATCATCGCAAAGTCAGGCAACAAACCAGTCCACCAGAAAACCAAAGAAACCGATAAGTACGTTGAAATCGCAAATACGTCCCAAAGCAGTGGTGAATTAAAGTTTACCCACAAGGAACCAAATTGGTTAGGGATAGGAACCACCCAGTAAGCCAACCAAGGACGCCCCATGTGAATGATTGGGAAAAGACCCGCTTGAATTACGGAGAAAATAGTCATGGCTTCAGCTGAACGGTTAACCGCCATTCTCCACTTTTGTCTGAAAAGCAAGAGCACCGCAGAAATCAATGTTCCAGCGTGACCGATACCAACCCACCATACAAAGTTGGTGATGTCCCAGGCCCAACCTACAGTCTTGTTCAATCCCCAGGTACCAATACCGGTAGATACTGTGTAAATGATAGCACCAAGTCCCCACAAAAATGCGACAAGTGCGATGGAAAAAACAATCCACCAAGATTTGTTGGCTTTACCCTCTACTGGTGCGACAATGTCCAAGGTTACATCGTGGTATCCCTTGTCTCCTTCGACCAGTGGTTTTCTAATTGGTGCTTCGTAATGCGACGCCATATGATGATAATTATTGTTCTTAATAAATTACGCTTCCGTTGTATTTCTCACCTTAACGTGGTAGAATACGTTGGGTTTTGTTCCCACATGCTCCAAAAGGTGATATACGCGCTCACTTTTGCTCAAAGAGGTCACTTGGCTGTTTGGATCGTTAACATCCCCAAATACCATGGCACCTGTGTTACAAGCTGCTGAACACGCTGTTTGGAATTCGCCGTCTTTGATGGTTCTTCCTTCTCTCTTGGCATCCAAAATAGTTTTTTGTGTTTTTTGGATACACATAGAGCATTTTTCCATAACCCCACGGGAACGGACATTGACATCTGGATTCAATACCATTTTGCCCAAGTCATTGTTCATGTGGAAATCAAACTCGTCGTTGTTGTTGTACAAGAACCAGTTAAATCTTCTTACCTTATAGGGACAGTTATTGGCACAATAACGAGTTCCCACACATCTGTTGTACGCCATGTGATTTTGCCCTTGTCTGGAGTGAGAAGTAGCCGCTACAGGACATACCGTTTCACAAGGTGCGTGGTTACAGTGTTGACACATAACTGGCTGGAAAGCCACTTGAGGATTGGCAGAAGGATCTTCTAATTGACCAAAGCCGCCGAGTGAACCTTCATCACCAAACAATCCATTGAAGTCATCTTTCTTCTGGTTATCTCCTTCAAAAGAGGTTTCAGAAGAATAATAGCGGTCGATACGCAACCAGTGCATGTCTCGAGATTTTCTAATTTCAGCCTTACCTACAACCGGTACGTTGTTTTCAGCGTGACAAGCAATCACACAAGCCCCACAACCTGTACAAGCATTTAGATCAATGGAAAGGTTGAAGTGATGTCCTATGGATCGATCAAATGAATCCCAAAGATCCACAGAAGAGGCCGGTACTTCCTGGTGGTTTAGAGAAACCACAGGCTTCTCATTCCATTGCTCCGCTTTAGCTGTGTTGAAAATTTCTAAGGTGGTCTCCTTGATGATATCACCACGGCCCATCAATGTATTCTGTAATTGAACTGAGGCAAATTCGTGCATTCCTGAAGCTAGCGCTACAGACACTTCTTGTACTGGTTGGAAAGCTTGGTAGAAACCGTAGGCGTTCACCCCTACTTGCATCAATTCTTTTAAGCCTGATTTCCTGCCGTACCCCAAAGCGAGTCCAATAGTTCCTGGCGCTTGTCCTGGTTGAATCAACGCGGGAACTTTAAGCGTAGTGTTCCCCACGGTAAGGGTAACATAGCTACCGTCTAAACCTCCGTTAGCAGCATGCTTATTGACAATACCCAAGGCTTGGGCATCAACTTTTGAGAATGTGGCATAATTATCCCAGCTCACACGGGAGATGGGATCGGGGAATTCTTGAAGCCAAGGGTTATTGGCCTCTTGACCATCACCCATACCTGTTTTGGTATAAAGTACTAGCTCCATCGCCACACCCTTACTGGCGGCAAGAGAAGCGGCGCTAGCTGCCCCATTAATCGAAGTAACAGCTGTTCTTCCTGAAGTGTTTTGGGTAAAGTATCCGTCGTGTAAGGCTTGAGACCAAGACGAAGAACCCAAGATATTATTTTCCCAATATGCGCGAACGTAGTCGTAGTAAGAAGAGTCAACCCCCATCCAATTTAGCAGAGAAGTCTGGATTTGGCGGGAATCAAAAAGATTTCTGATCACAGGTTGAGCCAGTGCATACTGTCCAACTTTGGGAGACAGATCACCCCATGATTCTAAATAATGATTAGCCGCACCCACGTACTGAGCTACTTCTGTAGTCTCGTTAGGTGTAGTGGCAAAAACTACCGTAACGGGAACTTGCTGCATGGCTGCGGCAAATTCGCCTCCATTCGGCAGGCTATATACCGGGTTAACCCCATCGGTAATCAACATACCTACCTGACCTGCGGCCATGGCTGGTAAAATTGCATTAACCTCAGAAGCATTGGCATTGCTGATGGTTCTGGGCAATGAGGGATCAAATGAGGTACTAGACAACCACTGATTGATAGCAAGTACCAACAATTGGGCATCTACATCTTCTAATCCACTCACTATAACACCAGCAGATCCCACTTTGCGCAAATCTGAGACCATAGCATCCACCATTTTTTGCTGAGCTTCTGTCAGCTCAACAGCTAACGAAGTTCCAGACAATCCACTGAATAGAGCGGCAAGAATTCTTTTCTGTTCTGCGTTTGTCGCGGGTAGTCTGTAATCCGCGTTAGCTCCAGATAGACTCATCAAAGATTCTACTTGATAATGACGCGACATTCTTCCTTGGCTAGGAACTCTTCCTTGTGCATAACCAGCAGCATAGCCCCCACCCTGCCAATCTCCAAGAAAATCAGCACCAACCGACACAATAACATCAGCTTTTGAAAAATCGTAGTCAGCCAATGCGCGTTGTCCATAAACACGCTCGTAAGCAGCTAGGGCCGCTTCTTTGGAAACTGCATCATAGGCTACATGAACTACTTGGGGGTAAACCGCCTGCAATTGAGCGATCAAAGCAGCTGTAGAGGGGCTGGCGTATGATTGTGTCAATAAGACCACTTTCTGTCCAGAAGCCTTGGTAGCATTTAATTGGTCGATAACGGCCTTATCCAGATCCGCCCAGGAAACCGGAGCTCCCTTAAGTGAAGGACCTTGTATTCTGGCGCTGTCATAGAGCGAAAGTACTGACGCGTGTACACGTGCATTGGCGCCTGAAAAATAGGCAGCTTCCCTGTTTGACTCTATTTTGATTGGGCGACCTTCAGCTGTTTTAACCAAAACAGATGCAAAATCAAACCCATTAGCGATACTTGTTGCGTAGAAGTTGGCTATTCCTGGAATGATTTCCTCAGGCTGAACCACATAAGGAATCGTTTTAATCACAGGACCTTCACATGCCGCTAGCGTAGCTGCCGCTGTACTGAATCCGACAAACTTCAAGAAATCCCGACGGTTAGTCGATGTATTATCTAATGTTTCCTTGTTTCCCAAAAATTGGTCAACAGGCAACTCAGATACAAACTCATTATTTCGGAGCTTTTGGATTGCAGGATCATTGGAATTTAGTTCCGCTTCGCTTTTCCAATAGTTTTTAGTTGATGCCATAGGATCTGATATAAACTTCTTATTCAATTAATAGTGGCATTTTCCACATTCAAGCCCGCCCATTTGTGCTGCAGTCAGCTTTTCAACACCGTATTTCTCTGAAAGTGCTTTGTGTATGGAAGCGTAGTATTCATTGCCCTTGACATCCACTTCAGTGGCTCTATGGCAATCGATACACCACCCCATAGTTAATGGGGAATACTGGTAAGCAATTTCCATCTCTTCAACAGGTCCATGACATGTTTGGCAAGCAACACCAGCCACAGTGACGTGTTGAGCGTGATTGAAATAAGCAAAGTCTGGCAACTTGTGGATGCGCACCCACTCTACCGGTTTCGCATTACCCGTGTACGATTGGGTGTTTTCATCCCAACCAACAGCTTGGTATAGCTTCTTAATCTCACCTGTGTAGAACTCGTTAGTGTATCCCTCGGCTATGTCTTCTGGTGTTGGACCTTCAGGGTTACCCTTGTACTCGTAGATTGATTTGTGGCAATTCATACAAATATTTAGCGAAGGCACACCGGAATGTTTTGAACTCCTGGCCGAAGAGTGACAGTACGTACACTCAATTTTGTTATCTCCAGCGTGAATTTTGTGAGAAAAGTGAATGGGCTGAATCGGCGCATAGCCCTGATCAACACCTATTTGAGACAAATAACCATACACCTGGTACGCACTAAACAGTAAAAGGAAAATAACTGTAACAAAAATCAGAAAGGGATTGTTGGAAAAATACTTCCAGAATGAGGGGATTTCCGTTTTTTTCTCCTCGGTATAAATCCCGTTAGCTACAGCAATTTTAGTCAAGATGCGTCTGACAAAGACCAACATCAACAACAACAGAGCAAAGACAACGACTAAGGCACCGAGAATTAACTCATTGGAAACTCCCGATGCAGCCGGCGCAGCTGTTTCAGCACTTGCCATAGCAGCAGGTGCAGCAGGTGCGGGTTCAGGCGCGTCTGTGTAAGCCAAAATAGCATCGATATCGCTGTTGCTCAAAAGAGGAAAAGCGGTCATCTGTGTTTGGTTGTATTCGTTGTAAATAGCCAGTGCACGAGCGTCACCAGATTTGATCAACGACTGACTGTTTTTGATCCAAGCATACAACCATTCTTTATCACCATCGTACTTACCGACAACCCCAGCCAAAGCTGGACCGGTCATTTTGCGGTTCAAGGCGTGACAAGCAGCGCAATTTTGATTGAACAATTGCTTCCCTTTTTGGACATCATCAGCAGCAGCTTCTTGAGCCATAACAGCACTGAAAGACAGGTACATAGACAGGAAAAGCAACGAAAAAATTCGGGAGATGGATTGGAGGCAAATCACCTTTTTCATAGAGTATAGTTTGCTGTGAAGATCAAGTAAAACCTCATTTTTTTAATGTCTAAGGCCTACTATATTTCGCAAGCAAAAATAAACAATAGACTTTATTTCATTGATCCATAAAGTTGGATAATTAATAATTTATACTTGTTCTAAATAAGGGATAAATACGCGCTGTTACAAATAAAATATACCTTTGCTGCATGAGACAAAAAATACTTTGTTACACCGCATTTGGCCTCTTCAATGCCCTAGCTTTCTCCGCTTGGGGTCAACGAGATAGTTTATTGGTTTCAGAGGCAAAATCCGCTGATAAAATCAACTGGATGCTCGAGGATTATCAAGCATTAAACCGCATTACTTCGGCATACCGTATACAGATTTATGCGGGCAACTACCAAAATGCACAAAAAATCATGGCTGAAGCCCAATCCGCTTTTCCCGACACCCCTGTTTTTCTTGATTTTAGATCTCCAAGCTACCGGGTGAGGGTGGGTGCCTTTGCCACGCGATTAGCCGCTGAGAAGAAATTAATCGCCATCAGAAGGATCTATAAAACTTCTGTTTTAATCAAACCAGAAAAAACCTTGTGATCATTAACTAAAATAAAAAAAGCCCTTTCGGGCTTTTTTTATTTTAGTTTCTTCTTGACAGCTACTTCTTTGTAGGCCTCTATAATGTCTTTTTCATATAGATCATTGTAGTTTTTGATCTGCATACCACAATCATAACCTTTAGCTACTTCCTTGGCGTCATCTTTAAATCGCTTTAGGGAGGTTAACTCTCCGGTGTAGACGACCACTCCTTCACGGATCAACCTGATTTTTGAATCCCTAAATATCTTACCGGTAAGCACCATACAACCTGCAATGGTTCCGATTTTAGATATTTTAAAGGTTTCACGCACCTCAGCAGTTCCGTTGATCTCTTCCTTCATTTCTGGAGAAAGCATCCCTTCCATCGCATCTTTCAGATCGTTGATCGCATCATAGATGATCGAGTACGTCCTGATGTCGATTTCTTCCTTCTCAGCCAGGTCACGTGCATTACCCATAGGGCGTACATTAAATCCAATGATGATTGCATCAGAAGCCGAAGCGAGCAATACATCCGATTCCGTAATAGCTCCCACCGCTCTGTGAATAATATTCACTTGGATTTCGTCGGTAGACAATTTCTGGAATGAATCGGTCAGCGCCTCTACAGAACCATCCACGTCTCCTTTGAGAATAACGTTCAGTTCCTTAAAGTCACCGAGCGCAATTCTTCGACCAATTTCGTCCAAGGTGATGTGCCTTTGTGTGCGAACAGACTGTTCACGCATCAATTGAGCGCGTTTAGAAGCGATTTGCTTGGCTTCTTTTTCGTCCTCGTATACTTTGAATTTGTCACCCGCTTGTGGCGCGCCATCCAAACCTAATATTGAAATAGGTGTAGCTGGACCAGCTACTTTAATATTTTGTCCACGCTCATCTTGCATGGCTTTGATCTTACCACTGCAGGTACCTGCCAGCACGTAATCTCCGATCTTAAGGGTACCATTTTGCACCAAAACCGTAGATACGTAGCCACGACCCTTATCGAGCAGCGCTTCAACAACGGTACCATTGGCCAGACGATCTGGGTTGGCTTTTAAGTCTAAAAGTTCGGCTTCAAGAAGGACTTTTTCAAGCAATTCCTTAATACCTAGACCTGTTTTGGCGGAAATATCTTGCGATTGAATTTTACCCCCCCAATCTTCGACTAAAAGATTCATCTGGGCCAATCCTTCTTTGATCTTCTCAGGATTAGCGGTGGGTTTGTCCACTTTATTGATGGCAAATATGATGGGTACACCAGCAGCTTGCGCGTGGCTGATTGCCTCCTTAGTTTGGGGCATGATGTTGTCATCAGCCGCAGCTACAATAATAGCAATATCGGTTACTTGAGCACCACGAGCACGCATGGCGGTAAACGCCTCGTGACCAGGGGTGTCCAAGAAAGTAATTTTTTGTCCACCTTCAAGGGTTACTGCATAGGCACCGATGTGCTGGGTGATTCCACCGCTTTCACCGGCGATTACATTGGCCTTTCTGATGTAATCCAATAAAGAAGTTTTACCGTGGTCTACGTGACCCATGACCGTAACAATCGGCGCTCTGTGCTGTAACTGCTCAGGAGCATCAACGACAACTTCAATATTTTCTTCTAGATCCGCAGTGACAAACTCAACGCTGTAACCAAACTCCTCTGCAACAATGCTGAGGGTTTCCGCATCAAGACGTTGATTCATGGTCACCATCATTCCCAAGGACATACAAGCAGAGATAATCTCCGTGGTCGATACATTCATCATGGTAGCCACCTCATTGGCGGTGACAAACTCGGTCACTTTCAGGATGCGGCTCTCCAACTCTTGCTGCTCGATATCTCGCTCAGCCATGGATCGGTGCATGTCTCTTTTGTCTCGACGGTACTTAGCTCCCTTGCCTTTTTTGGTTTTACCTTGAAGCTTCTCCAGTGTTTCACGCACTTGTTTTTGCACATCTTCTTCCGTAGGCTCCACTCGAGGCGCTCCTGAAGGCTTGGGGCGAAAACGATCTTGTGTGTTTGGCGCACCGCCAGTAGCTCCAGGCTTGGTGGTGATGCGTTTTCTTTTCTTTTTAGCGTCTGCTTCAGCATTCTGGGCAGCCGTAGGTTTTTTCTTGGGTCGATCAAACTTAGTGAGGTCGATTTTCTCCCCCATGATCTTAGGACCTGTTAATTTTTGGTATTTGGTCTCAAAGGTTTGGGATTCTTCCTGCTCGGGTACTTCCGCTTCAGCTGGAGCCGCAACTTCACTAGGAACCGCTTCTGGCTCAGGCGTATTGACTACTTCAGGGGTCACTGGCTCAACAACCGGGTCAGCAACTGGTGCTTCTACTTCTTTTTGTTCAGTCACTTCAGCGACCACCTCAACGGATGGAGCTTCTTTAACTACAGGCACCTCAGGTTCTGGAGCGGCTGGTTTCGGATTTAGATCAATCTTGCCCACCATCTTGGGTTTGTCCAAGGTGGATTTAGCGCGAACGATCTCCGATTTAGCCTGGGCCAATCTTTTATCTTCTAACTCTTTTTCAAGTTGGATGCGAAGCGCTTCTTTTTCTTTGCGTTTTTCCTCACCAACTTCTTGAGACGCGACTTTTTTAGTCATATCAGTCTGGAACTCATCGAGTAACACCTGATATACTTCATGGGAAATTTTGGTCGTAGGACGGGCCTCGACGTCAAACCCCTTTGAAGAGAGGTGATCTACCGCTCTATCGAGCGATATATTCAGTTCTCTGAGGACTTTATTTAGTCGAATCGTTTCTTGTTCTGCCATAAAATTTGGTTCCTTGCTGCTTATCCGTTTGCAAATATAGCTTAATCTTCTAACTCTTCTTTAAGGATGCGGATGACATCCAAAATGGTTTCTTCTTCTAGGTCGGTTCGTCGGGCCAATTCAGCTACGTCTTGTTCCAATACAGAACGAGCCGTATCCAAGCCGATTTTCTTGAGCTCATCGATGATCCAAGCTTCGATCTCGTCGGAGAATTCGGTCAATTCAACATCTTCTTCAACACCTTCTCTAAATACATCGATTTCATAACCAGTCAACTGACCAGCCAATCTGATATTGTGCCCAGATCTACCAATAGCCTTAGAAACTTCCTCAGGTTTTAAATAAACTTGCGCAGTTTTGTTTTCATCATTAAGCACCACTGAACTCACTCGAGCAGGACTCAATGCTCTAGTAACCAATAATTGAGGGTTGTTGGTCCAGTTGATAACATCGATATTTTCGTTGCCCAACTCGCGAACGATACCGTGAATTCTAGAACCTTTCATACCTACACAGGCCCCTACTGGATCCACGCGATCATCGTATGATTCAACGGCCACTTTGGCTTTTTCGCCGGGAATACGCACTGCTTTTTTGATGGTGATCAAACCGTCAAAAACTTCGGGTATTTCCTGGGCAAATAACGCCTCCAAGAACTTGGGCGATGTTCTAGACATAATGATCGTAGGCTTCGTTCCTTTCAAATCGACTGAATCGATAATTCCACGAACGTTGTCCCCTTTTCTAAAGAAATCAGAAGGAATCTGTTTGTCTTTAGGCAAAATAATTTCATTGCCTTCATCATCCAACAAAATAATGGCTTGATGACGGATATGGTGTACTTCGGCGGTATACAATTCGCCTTCTAGATCCTTAAACTGCTTGTACAAAGTAGTGTTGTCGTGTTCGTGGATCTTGGCGATTAGGTTCTGACGCAAGGCCAAAATAGCGCGACGGCCTAGGTCGATCAATTTCACTTCCTCGGAAACATCCTCACCTACTTCAAAATCAGGTTCAATTTTTCTGGCTTCCGTCAAAGAAATTTCCTCGTTGGGATCTTCCACAGCGCCATCCTCTACGACCACACGATTTCTCCAGATTTCCAAATCCCCTTTATCCGGGTTGATGATGATATCGAAGTTGTCATCCGAACCGAACTTCTTTTTTAAGGCGCTTCTAAACACCTCTTCAAGTATCGCCATCAGCGTTACTCTGTCGATAAACTTGTCGTCTTTAAACTCAGAAAAAGATTCAATGAGTGCAATATTTTCCATCTTGCTCTACAATTAAAATTTGATAATCACTTTTGCTTCTATAATCTCTGAAATAGGAACGTTCCATTCCTTTTCTACTGTATGCTTTCCTTTGCCTATCGGCTTGGGCTCTCTGGCTTGCCAGCGAAGCAGAATCGTCGATTCATCAGCTTCAACCAGTTCCGCCTCCACTTTTTGATCGGCTGTTTGAACCGAAAGGGTTCTGCCAATATTTTTGGCGTACTGTCTCGCCAATTTAAGCGGGGCGGTCGCTCCTGCGGAGGCCACCTCTAAGGCAAAATCAAACTCCTCTCGATCCAACTGATGTTCAATGGCTCTTGAAATGTCCATGCAATCCTGAAGGGTGACTCCTTGATCCCCATCCAAAACAACATTTATTTTTTGATCTGCGCCTACTGTGAAATCGATCAAAAACAAGTGAGGGTGAGTTTCCAAACCCTGATTAAGCAACTCTTGTACGCGCTCTTTAAACGTCATATTTGTGTAATAAAAGAGGGGACTAATGTCCCCTCTCGCTGTTACTTTTCATTTACTGGGCAAATATACGTCAATTATTTAGATCTCCAAAACCAATAGATCCAAAAAATAAATCCGCTTTTCTTGTCAAAATAAAACTTTGTATTAAATTTGCACCCGCATTGGCTTATGGTGTAATTGGTAACACAGCTGATTTTGGTTCAGTCGTTCTAGGTTCGAGTCCTAGTAGGCCAACAACGAAACCCTGAGGAAACTCAGGGTTTTTTTGTTTCCTTGAGCATCAAAAGCTCGCTTTTGACTGCGAACTGGGAATAAAAAAACAAGCAGCGCAGCTGCTTATGTGTTTTGGTGTTTGTACCGCCCCAAACAGCCCATTTTCGAGTAGAGCGAGAAAATGAATCCTAGTAGGCCAACAACGAAACCCTGAGGAAACTCAGGGTTTTTTCATTATGTTTGTGCCTCAATTTATACACATGACACCACAGTTATTTGAGGTCTGGAACCGCCGCTTGGGCTGGATTAGTTTTGCTATTGCTTTGTGCATTTACGGACTTACCATTGAACCCACCGGCAGTTTTTGGGACGCTGGCGAATACATTTCCACTTCCGCCAAACTTCAAGTAGGCCACCCCCCAGGGGCACCACTATTACAGATGATCGGTGCGTTTTTCGCCCTATTTGCCATCGATGCACAACACGTGGCTCTGATGGTTAATGCGGTTTCCGCGTTCTCTAGCGCCTTCACTATACTGTTTATGTTTTGGACTATTACCCGTTTGGGGTTGTTACTCAATCCACAAACAACCTGGACCTCCAGAAAATACATAGCTCTATTAGGCAGCGGACTCGTAGGTGCTTTGGGATTTGCCACAACAGATAGTTTTTGGTTCAATGCCACGGAAACTGAAGTATATGCCATGGCTAGTTTAATCATGGCCCTATTGCTCTGGCTCGGACTTAAATGGGTGGACGAAATCGATAGTCCCAGAGGAAATAGATGGTTGGTGCTGATTTGGTTCATCATAGGTCTCACCTTTGGCATTCAATTTATGGGCTTTCTGGCCATTCCCTCTATAGGTCTGCTGTATTACTTCAAGAGATACCCTACCACCACGATTAAAAACTTTGCCCTGGCCAATGCTGCTTCAGTGGCTACCCTACTCTTAGTGTATAAATTTTCTTTGACCTATGTACTCAAAGCGTTCGGTTGGGCTGAAGTGTTTTTTGTCAATGAATTTGGGCTTCCGTTTAATGGAGGATCATTATTACTGGGACTTCTTATATCCCTGGGATTTGTCTGGGCGCTTCGCTATACATCCAGAAAGTCACTTCGTTCGGCACATACTGCTGTCCTTTGCGCCTTGTTCTTGCTTCTGGGATTCTCCACCTGGTTAATGTTGCCCATCCGGGCCAATGCTCAGGTGGTGGTCAATGAAAATGACCCTTCTGATGCGAGATCACTACTTGCCTACTACAACAGGGAACAATACCCGGGTGTGGACAGCCCTTTTTTCGGTGCCTACTACACCAATTTGTTTTCGAGTGATGGGGTAGATAAGGACGATAAACCCAAATACGAAAAGAACTATACCACGGGGAAATACGAAATTGTCAATGCGTATAAAAACGCAGGGCGTGGCGCTGACCCCAAGCACACGGGCTTTTTACCCAGAATGTGGAGTGAACAAAACGCCGAAAACTACATCACCTACTACGGTGCGCCTGTTTTTACGGCAAAACCGGAATATGCGGGCAATAAAGATTTGCAAACAGCCATTGCTGAGGTGAGAAAAAATGTTTCCTCAGGCGCTTATGGAGCTAGCGAATTGATCAGCATACTCAAAGAATTAGGTCCTTATATAGACATTCAGCCACCCTCCCTTTCAGACAACCTGACCTATATGGTTGATTTTCAATTCAATTATATGTTCTGGAGGTACCTGATGTGGAATTTTGTGGGCAAACAAGACGACGTTCAAGGCAGGTATGACAACCACGGAAATTGGTTAAGCGGGATTAATTGGATAGATAGTTATCGTCTGGGTACCCAAGAAAATCTTCCGGAAGACATAGCCCAAAACAAGGGACGCAACACGTATTATTTCTTGCCCTTTTTGCTAGCCTTGATGGGAATCGCTTATCAGTTCAAAAAGGATAAAAAACAATTTTGGGTGTTGATGGTATTCTTCCTATTTACCGGATTGGCCATTCAGTTTTACACCAACCCGCCTATTTTTCAACCTCGGGAAAGGGATTATTCTTTAGTTGGTGCATTTTATGTGTTTGCCATTTGGATGGGATTGGGCGTTATTGGGCTTTATGAAGCACTAGCCAAAATCAAAGATCATCGCCTTACTGCCCCATTGACTGTTGGATTAGGACTTTTGGCGGCCCCTATTTTGATGGGTGTTCAAAACTGGGATGACCACGACAGAAGCAATAGATATACCGCTCGGTCCACAGCGGAAGCCTATTTGAAATCCACCCAGGAAAACAGTGGTGCGCTGATTTTTACTATTGGGGACAACGATACTTTTCCTCTTTGGTACCTCCAAGAAATCGAAGGATACAGAACTGATGTTCGGGTGATCTGCACGAGTTTATTGGCTACGGATTGGTATATAGATCAGATGAAGCGCAAAGCGTACTTGAGCGAGCCTATTCCCAGCCAGCTCAACCACAATCAATACAGATTTGGTACGCTCGATGCGGTCTACTACCAAGAAATAACGGACAACCGCTGGACTATTCAAGATTGGATGGCTTGGATCGGCAGTGGAAAACCTCAAACAAAATTTAAATATATTCTTGAGAACAAAGGGGCGGACTTGAGTCAATACCCGGAGTCAAGCTTGAATATAGTCTACTATCCAACCCATAAAATACGAATTCCAGTCAACAAAAAGAATGTTTTGGAAAGTGGATTAGTCGCCCTTAAAGACAGTGCGCTGATCGTAGATTACATAGATATTGATCTGCCCAAGAGCGCATTGCCCAAAAACAGAATATTGATGCTGGATATATTGGCCAACAATGATTGGAAACGCCCCATATATTTCTCGGGTGGTAGTTTTGATCCCGCTGAGTACATCTGGCTGCAAGATTACCTTCAACTGGATGGAATGGCCTATAAACTTGTGCCTATCAAAACTCCCAAACAAAACACTTATGAGTTTGGACGTATAGATACTGATACCATGTATGATATAGTCACCTCATGGACTTGGGGCAACTCGGATGATCCAAACCTGTACATCGACGGACAGACCAAAGTACAGGGTCTATCATTTAGAACCCACCTTGCTCGATTGGTCAACGCCTTAATAGCAGAGGGCGCTAATGAGAAAGCGATAGAAATTTGTGATATCGCCATGAAGTATGTACCCCTACAACAATTTGGTTTTTACGCATTCGTTGAACCATTTATCGAGGGGTATTATCAAGCAGGCGCTCTTGAAAAAGGAGATAAACTCTACAGAGATCTAATCGCTCAATACCAAGATCATTTGGACTACTACGGGCAACTTCCTATCAAAGAACAGTCGCGAATGATACAAGATATCGTCGGTGATCTGGATAGTTACCGCACAGCCTTCGAGTTGTGGGCTGCCTTCCATCCAGAGGATCAATGGGCCGAAGAATCAGCAACTTTCAGCAGCTATATCGAACGATTTAGTCATTTCTACAGCCAGGATGAAACCCCGGTAGATTTAGAAAACAGACCCACAGATGCCTTGGGTCAATAAATCAAAAAGGCCGGAGCTTGTGCTCCGGCCTTTTTGATTTTAGTAACTTCCTAATTAGATATATTCTTTGAGTTTGATGAGCAAGGTGTTGGCATCTTGTTCCCCACTCTGTCTCCAAAGCATTTCTCCTTGTTTATAGATCATCAGTGTCGGTAGGGTCTTGACGCGTAAAGCTTCACTGAGGACTTGATTCTTATCCACATCGATCTTGATCACCTTTCCTTTATCACCCAAAGCTGCGGCTACGTGGTTAAGCACATCGTGCATCTGCTGAGCAGACTCGCTCCACTCTGTGTAGAATTGCAACAGAACGGGAAAAGGCACGTCGATTAATTCTCCAAATTTTGACATAAACGGCTGATTAGCGGTTCAAAAGTAGTAAAAAAAAGTTTCTGGCAAGAAAATCAGAGCTAGGCGACAGTCTTCGTGCCTTTTTTCAGGACTATGGAGGTGATTTCAGGCCACATACCTACGCGACCGGGATAGCCAATAAATCCAAAACCTCGATTGACATTGATCCACTGACCCATCTCTTGATAAAGACCGGCCCAATAGGTATACCTCCACTGAACTGGACTCCACTTGATCCAACCCGGAATTTCTACCCCAAACTGCATCCCGTGGGTGTGTCCGCTTAGTGTCAGGTGGTAATGGGTGTCATCCTTCAGCACCACATCCTCCCAGTGTGATGGATCGTGAGACAGCAATACTTTAAAACCATCTTTAGGTACTTGGGCGCTGGCCAGGGCCAAATCGCCCTTTTTGATAAATCGTCCTCTGCCCCAATTTTCTACCCCAATAAGATGTATTTGTTGACCATTCTTCTCGATGACGCGGTGTTCATTGCGCAACAAATCAAAACCAATTTTTTCATGAGTATGGACTAAATCGGCAAAATTATCTGCTTTTTGTCGGTCACTTGACCACTCTATATAATCGCCGTAGTCGTGATTCCCCAAAATTGAATATTTGCCTACTGGCGCTGAAATCTGAGCGAAAACATCCACCCAAGGTTTCATCTCCACAGCGCTGTTATTGACCAGATCGCCAGTGAACACCACCAAATCAGCCTTTTCAGCATTGACCAGATCAACCCCGTAGGCTACCTTTTCCGGATCATCAAAACTACCCGAATGTATGTCCGATATCTGTGTTATTTTAAACCCATCAAATGCCTCGGGCAAATCGTCAAAATACAATTCATACCTCAACACCTTGTAGTTGTACTTACCTTTGTACATTCCGTAAAGCAATGCGCCAAAAGGCAGAGAAGCTATGCCTAGAGCAAGCGCACTGATAAATTTTCTTCTACCGGGTAAAAGCGGAGCGGGATCTCCGATTACTTTGCGAAAACCTGCCACAACAAAACGAACCAAATCTTCAGACAACAAGACAGAGGTAGCTGTGATTTTAAAGACCATGACTGAAAGAAGTAATCCAAAGGCCCAACCCGTTATGGGGGTTACCCCAATCCTTGAGGTGACTCCTGAAGCAAATTGTGCTATAAAAAAGACCAAAACTCCACTCCAAGCAATAGAAATCAGCCACCATACCCAGGCTTTGGGCTGCAAAGTTTTCAGCGCCTGAAACGCATAAGCTCCAAAAAACGCGTAAAATGCAATAAATATAACCCAGCGCATCATCAAATTTTTGGCAAAGATAAGATGCTCGCAGACAATCAATCCTAAAGTTTTCTTAAGACCTCACAAACTTGTCTGATTTTTTCTGCCGAGGTATCGTATTGATATTGCTCTGCCATAAGGTTGGGAGAAATCAAAGGCACCTTGGGCGGTGACTCCAATACCTGTTCAGGTACTATGCCCGACAGATGGATGGCCCGAAAACCAGCTGATTTAAACCGCATAATTTGATCTGGTTTTACCCCAGATCCAGGCATCACCGTCATCTTTTTAGACTTGAGTTGCATGCGTTCCAAGGTAGCCAAACCCTCCATAGCTGTTGATGCCCCTCCAGACGAAAGTACCGTATCTATTCCTAGGTCTTCCAATAAAGACACTGCGGCAACAGGATCATCGACCCAGTCTATGGCTCTGTGAAAAGTGCATTTCATACCCTGAGCGGCATAAAGCAACTGACGCGTGCGCACTTGGTCGATTTTAGTGTCTTTAGTCAGTACCCCAAAAACAACCCCTTCAAATCCCAGGCTTCTGCACAGTGAAATATCCGAAATCATGGACGCAAATTCATGGTGCGTATAGGTGAAATCCCCCATTCTGGGTCGGATTAACACATGGATCGGAATCCTCAGTAGTCTGCGTACTTGCTCCATCACTCCAAATGAGGGTGTTACCCCCCCCACGCCTATCGCCGAGCACAACTCGATCCGTTGAACACCAGCTTGCTGAGCTGTCAAAGCCGAGGCAATGGTGTGGGCACAAACTTCAACCTCCATAGTCGATTCTTTTTACAAAGAAACAAAAAAACAAAACCCCAAAACCCTTGACCTTTCACCGAACAAAATCATGGGGTAAGCCGATATTCTTTTGTAGATTTACCCCTGAAATTGACGTTATGACTCCCAAAAAAAGACTCTTTTTGCTCGACGCCTACGCCCTTATTTTTCGAGGGTATTACGCGATGATTAAAAGCCCCCGTATTCACTCTAATGGCATGGAAACCTCCGCCATTTATGGATTTGTGAATTCTTTATTCGATGTGATCAACCGAGAAAAACCAGATCATTTGGCGGTTTGTTTCGACAAAGGAGGTAGTCATGAGCGCACGGCCGCATTTGAAGCCTATAAAGCCAATAGATCTGAAACTCCAGAAGCCATAAAAATAGCCGTTCCTTACATCCACCAAATTCTTGAGGCCATGCACATTCCCATCGTGGAGCAAGAAGGGATGGAAGCGGATGATTTAATTGGAACCTTGGCCAAACAGGCTGAAAAAGAAGGGTACCTGGTGTACATGGTGACCCCTGACAAAGACTTTGGGCAGTTGGTCAGCGAGCACATTCTGATGTATCGACCTGCGCGCATGGGCAATGGGATTGAAATTTGGGGTGTTCCAGAGGTCCAAGAACGTTTTGGCGTTCAGCGACCGGAACAGGTTATCGATTATTTAGGGATGATGGGCGATGCAAGCGACAATATTCCCGGCCTTCCTGGTGTGGGAGATAAGACGGCCAAGAAATTTATCGAGACCTATGGCAGCATGGAAAACTTATTGGCCCACGCCCATGAGTTAAAAGGTAAAATGCGTGAAAACATCGAGGGGGCTAAAGAGTTGGGTATGCTTTCAAAACAATTGGCTACCATCAACACCCAATGTGATGTTCGTTTTGACGCCCAAAACTTTGAACTATCCATACCCGACATGGACCGGGTTACCCAACTTTTTGAGTCCTTGGAATTCAGGCGACTAAAAACTCAGTTTGACCAACTATACCACAAATTAAACGGGACTGCCTCCCAGACAATTCCCGATACAAACAAAACGCCTGCCCCAACCAGCACGGCCCCCACTCTTCCAGGTCAAGGCCAATACTCCTTATTTGATGCACCAGCCCCTGCAACCCAGGGCGCTGAGCCCGCCACCAATTTCCAAAGGACTCATCTGGCGCAAACCACCCACCACTATCAGGTGATACAACCCGGCTTGGGATTAAAACTTTTGGTGGAAACACTATGCAAGCAACCGAGTGTTTGCTTTGATACCGAAACGACTTCACTCAACCCTATGGAGGCTGAATTGGTGGGGATATCCCTGAGCTGGGAAGCCCACAAAGCCTATTTTATTCCTCTAGGCCCTGATCCCGAGCAAATACAAGGCGCCTTGGAACAGTTAAAGCCATTTTTTGGGTCCACCCAGGTGGAAAAAATAGCCCATAACCTTAAGTATGACCTTAAGGTGCTTAAACGCTATGGCGTCGAAGTATCAGCGCCTTGGTATGACACCATGATTGCGCATTATTTGATCAATCCGGACATGAGGCACAACATGGATGTATTGGCCGAGACCTACCTCAACTATCAACCCATCAGCTACCAGGATCTTGTCGGCAAGGGAAAACAAGAACTGCCGATCAGAGAAGTTGATCCCTCCTTGTTGGCGGACTACGCTTGTGAGGATGCAGACATAACGTATCAATTGGCAGAACTGTTCAAAAAGGAACTAGCTCAAGCTGAAAACACCTCCTTGATCGAGGAGTTAGAATTGCCGTTAATCGATGTTTTAGCAGACATGGAGCTTGCTGGAATAAGTCTGAATCAACAGTTCTTACACCAACTTTCTGTAGAACTGGAGAGAGACCTCAAAACACTGGAACAAGAAATCTATCAATGTGCGGGTTCAACCTTTAACATCGCCTCACCCAAACAATTGGGGGAAATTCTGTTTGAACAACTAAAATTGGTCGACAAACCAAAAAAGACAAAAACAGGTCAGTACGCCACCTCAGAAGAGGTGTTGTCTTATTTGGCAAAAGACCATGAAATTGTTCGTAAAGTACTTGAATACAGGGGATTGGCCAAGCTTAAAAGCACGTATATAGACGCTTTACCCACTCAGGTGGACAAAAAAACAAATCGAATTCATACTGAATACATGCAAGCGGTAGCCGCTACTGGAAG